>Ga0209192_10001027_pt1 | contig 23815 bp, 26 predicted proteins | sample ArcticOcean_MG_C_11_FD_187433 | JGI IMG/M metagenome (GOLD analysis project Ga0209192, IMG submission 187433) | Marine microbial communities from western Arctic Ocean - ArcticOcean_MG_CB2_154 (SPAdes) (version 2) | ecosystem: Environmental > Aquatic > Marine > Oceanic | place: Arctic Ocean... | reverse complement strand
TCCACACCACGTGATAACCTACAAAAATAGCTAATACAAAAATGCTAATATTCTGAATTGTCATTAATTCATTCATTCTTATCCCTTTTAATTTATTAAATTACCTTCGGTTGTTAATAAAGCTCCTACAACGAGCTCGTCTTCTCTATTTATATGTAAGTTACCTTGATCATTAATCAATAATTTTATGAATTCAAATATATTTCTCGAATAAAGAGCAGATGCATCTGTGCTCAATAAGCTTGGCAGGTTATTTAAGCCAACGATGGTTACCCCTCCGACATTTATTACTTTATTGCCCTCTGACAATGGGCAATTACCTGAACCGTCCATAGCTAAGCCAGCTGCCATATCTACAATGACTGATCCTTCTTTCATTTGCTGGATAGTTTCTTTAGAAATTAATTTTGGTGGCTCTTTTCCAGGTATTAATGCTGATGTAATAATGATGTCTGCAGCAATTGCTTTCTCAGCAACCAATTTAGTCTGTCTGTCTAACCAAGATTTCGGCATTGGTTTTGCATAACCACCTTCGCCAGAAGCATTATTTTCTTCTTCTTCTGTTTCATATGGAACATCAATAAATTTTGCCCCTAAAGATTCAATTTGTTCTTTAACTGCAGGGCGAACATCGGAAGCTTCTACAACTGCTCCTAGTCTTTTTGCAGTCGCAATTGCTTGCAAACCAGCGACTCCAGCACCTAAAATAATAATACGTGCGGCCTTTACTGTTCCTGCAGCTGTCATTAACATAGGGAAAAACTTTTTAAAATAATCAGCGGCTAAAATTACTGCTTTATATCCAGCGATATTTGCTTGTGAAGATAAAACATCCATAGATTGTGCTCGTGTATTCCTAGGTAAAGATTCAAGTGAAAATGCAGTTACTTTCTTTGTAGACAATTGAGTAGTTAATACTTTATTAAAAGGTTCTAATAATCCAACAATAAATTGATTGGTTCTTAATTTTTTAATTTCATCGATATTTGGTGCTCGCACCTTTAATAATAAATCTGCCTCAAAAATATCAGCGTTACTTTTAATTAATCCACCTGCATCAATAAACATTTGATCGGTAATCGATGCCCCAATCCCAGCATTTGATTCTATATAAACCTTATGATTTAACATGGTTAATTTTTTTACGGTCTCTGGTGTTGCGGCCACTCTAAATTCACCTTCTAAAACTTCTTTTAATACACCTATTATCATTATGCCTTATCTCCGCAATTCAATTTATCTGCTAAATGGCATAATTTTATAAAAGATTGTGGGTCGATAGAAAATCGACCGACTAATCCTCTATTTATATTTTCCATACTAAATAATACAATAGAATTTTCTGGCGTTAAACTACCGCTACAAATTATTTTAACTTGTTTAGCATAGTTTGTATTTTTTTTTGAGATTAATGCCCTGACCATACTATGTATTTTTTCTGCAGCATGATCAAGTAATTGTTTTAGAGTTATAATCGCCAACTTTTTTTCCTCTTTTTATTAAGTTCATGAATGAGAGGAGTAAAAATAAACTGCATAGCTAATCCCATTTTTCCTCCAGGAACAACAATAGTATTTGGACGAGTCATCATTGACCCGTGCAACATTCTTAGTAAATATGCAAAATCTACACCGGTAGGATCATCAAATCTAATAACAACAAAACTCTCGTCAGCACTTGGAATATCTCTAGCAATAAAAGGGTTTGAAGTATCTACCATGGGTACTCTTTGAAAATTTATATGCGTTCTTGAAAACTGTGGTGCAATATAGTGCATATAATCTGGCATACGATTTAAAATCGTATCCATAACTGCTTCTTGTGAATAACCCCTGATTCGATTATCACGGTGTAATTTTTGAATCCACTCAAGATTGATAATTGGAACTACACCCACTAACAAATCAACATGTTTAGCTACATTAACATTAGGGCCAACATACGCACCATGCAAACCTTCGTAAAATAATAGGTCTGATTTTGCCTCGGACCAAGGCGTCATAGTGCCTGTTTCTTTTTTGAAGATTCTAGATTCTTCATCAGTATGAATATACCGGCGTGTTTTGTATTTTCCTGTAGCACCAAATCTTTTAAATGTATTTGCTAAATCTCCAAGAAGGTTTGCATCTGGACTAAAATGACTAAAATTAACATCGGAATTCTTTGAATTTTTTTTAATTAAGTCATCCATTTCTTTACGTTCATATTTGTGGAATGCATCTCCATCAATAATACTAGCATCGATATTATCTCTCGTGAAAATATGTTGGAAACTGTCTCGGACTGTTGAAGTTCCTGCTCCTGAAGATCCTGTGATAGCTACAACTGGAAATTTTTTGGACATAGTATCTCCTTTTAATTCTCTAAATTTTTGTGTCTTAAATTATAATTTTGTACTACGTCAACTTCATTTTTTGCTCCTGCACAAACTGCTACTCTTTGATGAATATCTTTAGGTGTAATATCTAAAATTCGATTAAAACCGTCTGAACATTTTCCATTACATTGTTCGATAATCATCGCCATGGGGTTAATCTCATACATCAATCTTAAGCGCCCACCAGCTTTCATATTTTTTTTATCTAATGGATACAAATAAATCCCTCCCTTAACTATAATTCTATTAATATCTGCTACTAGTGAAGCAATCCATCTCATATTAAAACTTTTCTTTCTAGGGCCTTTTGCTCCATCCTGACAGTCACTAATATAAATACTAGTTGAATCTAACCAAAACTGTTTATTACTTATATTTATTGAGAATTCTACGGTCTCTTCAGCCATTAAAATATTTTTTTGAATGCATATAAATTCATTAAGTACTGAATCAAAACAGAACTTAAATGTACCTGTGCCGAGGGTTAATACCAATATCGTTGATGGTCCAAACACACTATATCCTGCTGCAATTTGATTTTTTCCTTTTTGTAAAAAATCTTTAATCTCAATTGGATCCTCGTGATTAATTTTATAAACTGAAAAAATTGAACCTGATGAAACATTAGATGAGACATTAGATGATCCGTCTAAAGGATCAAAAAATACTATATGTTGTTCCTTCGTTCTTTTCTTATTAAAATAAACCGGCATTTCTAATTCTTCTGATACTAACCCAATAACACTTTCTGTCTTTTTCAAATCATTAACAAAAAGTGAATTACTTTCTACGTCTAATATTGTTTGTTGTTCGCCCTGAATATTTTCTTGCTCTAGCTTTCCAAGTTTGTTATTGAGAGGAGCTTCTTCAATTAATTTACTTGTTTTAATAATAAGTCCAGCAAAACACTTGATTGTTTCAACCAAGGCATTTGGCGCATTTTGACTTACTAAATATTCATCTAAATTCATTTACTGTCTTCTTTGCTGTTAAACAATCTGGGGGTTATGTAGTCTTTAACATTAATTTTAATTGAAAATTTACTTTAGTCAATTTTTATATTAAGGTAAACTATCTTTTGATTAATTTAATAATAAGATTTACTTAATGCTTAATATTTCATCACGCCAACTTCGAATCTTTGTTTCAGCTGCAAAACATTTAAATTTTACCCGGGCAGCTGAAGAGGTTCATATTTCACCTCCAGCAGTTTCTATGCAAATTAAAGAAATTGAATTGCAAGTTGATGCTGCTTTATTTATAAAAAAAGGTAAGAAATTACAACTTTCGTCTGCAGGAGAATATTTCTTGAATCATGCACGATATATTTTGCAGACGTTAAATGAAACTGAAAAAGTTATTCAGCAACTCAAAGGAAGTAAGGTTGAAATAATTAAAGTTGGAATTATTAGTACCGCTCAATATTTTTTACCTCAAGTACTAAAACATTTTAGAGAAGAACATTCAGAATATAAAATAATTTTAGAGATAAGAAATCGGGAACAACTCATTGGTCTTCTTAGAGACGGTAAAATTGATATTGCAATTATGGGCTTAGTGCCAAAAGAAATTGACACTAAAGTTTACACAATTACAAATCATCCCCATGTATTTATTGCAAATTTTGATCATAAATTAGTTTCACAAAAAAAAATTCAAGCCAGTGCTTTAAAAGATTTTGATTTTATAAGTCGTGAAAAAGGGTCAGGTACAAGAGCACACATGGAAGCCTTTATGCAAGATCATGATATCCAACCAAATATTATTATGGAAATGTCTAGCAATGAAAGTATAAAACAAGCAGTAATTGCAGGGCTAGGAATTTCTTTTGTTTCACAACATACAATTGCAGCAGAGCTCAAAACAGAACAGCTTAAAATTTTAAATATTATAGATACACCTATTAACCGAAAATGGCACGTAGTAACCCTTAACCCTTTATCAATCAACCGTTCGGTTGAATTATTAAAAGAATTTATTTTGAATCACTCTGAAACGATTATAAAAAAACTTTTATCTCAGCGCTGAGTTTAAAGTGCTAATTTTTTTAATTAATTACTAAATAATTTTAAAGTATCTAAAGATTTTATAACGTTAATTATGTGAGTAACTGCGTCTTTTTTCACTGCACTTTTTCTATAAGCTAAGGCAATCCTTCTAAAAGGAACTGGTGAGTCAAAAGGAATAGTTTTCACAAGTGAGTCTTGATATTTATCAGTTGTTGCACTTTTTGGTAAAACAGAGATTCCTAAATTAGAAGCTACCATTTTTCTAATAGTTTCTAATGAATTTCCTAATTGTATTTCACTATTTTTTGATAGTCCTGGACAAGCTTCAACTACTTGATTACTAAAACAATGAGTTCTATCAAGCAATAATACTTTTTCTTTAGATAGATCTTTTGCTTTGATAGTTTTCTTTACTCGCCAACTATGCTCTAAAGGAATCACTACTACGAATGGCTCATCATATAAAACTTCAGTCTCAACGCCTGGCATATCGAAAGGTAAAGCTATAACAGCTGCATCTATAGAGCCTTTTTTTAAATCAACTTCTATGTTTTTTGTAATATCTTCATGTACCTCAAGAGGCATATTTGGAACACTTTTTCTTAAACTCGGAATAATTAATGGTAGCAAATACGGCGCAACAGAAAAAATCAAACCTAGCTTAAATGGAAGATCAAGTTGTTTATCGCCTCCTACTGATATATCTTTTATTTTTGCAGCTTGTTCTAAAACGACTATAGCTTGTTCAACTATCTTTTGACCAACAGGGGTAATTTTAACATCGCCTCCAGCTCCTACACTTCTCTCAAAAATTGCTATGCCTAATTCTGCTTCAATTTTTTTAATCCCCAAACTAAGTGCAGGCTGGCTAACAAAAGATTTTTCTGCCGCCTTACGAAAATTTTTTTCATGAGCTAACGCTTCAATAAATCTTAGTTCACTTAATGTCATATCTTGTAATCTATATGTCTAAATTACTAGCAGCTAATGCATTACTTTCAATAAATTCTCGTCTAGGCGCTACGTCATCCCCCATTAACCTTGTAAAAGTCTCTTCTACAGCGGTTGTATCTTCGATTGTTACTTTCAATAAACGTCTCACTTTAGGGTCCATAGTTGTCTCCCAAAGCTGAGATGGGTTCATTTCTCCCAAACCTTTGTAACGTTGAATATTTAAGGTTCTTTTTGCTTCATTCATTAACCAACTTAACGTATCATGAAAATTGTTAACTTTTTCAGATTTTTCTCCCCTTGATATCTCACCACCTTCACCAATCAGATTTTTTGTTAATTCTGCCGATTTTATTATTTGCCTATATTCGCCACTTAGTAGAAATTCTTCATCCAACTTACTCGTTTGTAAATTACCATGAATATACTGATTAATCTCAATATAATACTTATTTGAGTCTTCATTATGCCTAACTTCAAACTTGATATTATCTAATGTCATTAAGGCTTTTAAGTCCTCAGCATACTTATTAGTTTTATGCTCATCATCTAAAAATATTGGTCCTAATAAATGCATTGCCCTTAATAATGAAACATCATAGCGAGAAGATAATCTTCTAATAATTGCTTCTGTTAGTACCATTTCTCTAGCTACATTTCCTAGAGCATCTTCATTTAGTGTGTCGCCACCTACTCGGGTTAACAGACTTGCTCCTTTTAACGCGGAATCTACGAGGTACTGATCTAATTCTTGTTCGTCCTTTAAATACCTTTCATCCTTACCTTGTTTTACTTTATATAAAGGTGGTTGTGCTATATAAACATGGCCTCTTGCAACTAACTCATACATTTGTCTAAAGAAAAAAGTAAGTAAAAGTGTTCTAATATGTGCGCCATCCACGTCAGCATCTGTCATTATTATTATTCGGTGATACCTGAGCTTTTCAACATCAAACTCAGGATGAATTCCAGTCCCAAGCGCAGTTATCAATGTAACAATTTCTTGTGAAGCAAGAATCTTATCGAGTCTTGCTTTTTCAACATTTAAAATTTTACCTTTTAACGGCAAGATTGCTTGGTTTTTTCTATCCCTTCCTTGCTTGGCTGAGCCTCCGGCTGAATCACCCTCCACCAAATATATTTCACATTGTGCTGGATCTTTTTCCTGGCAGTCTGCTAGCTTTCCTGGCAGCCCAAGAGAATCCATAACTCCTTTTCTTCTAGTCATATCTCTAGCTTTCCTGGCAGCCTCTCTAGCTCTTGCAGCATCTACAATTTTATTACAAATGATTTTGGCATCTTTTGGATGCTCCAATAGAAACTCGGTTAGTTTTTTTCCAACCACATCTGAAACGATTGGTTGCACTTCACTTGAAACCAGCTTGTCTTTGGTTTGAGAAGAAAATTTTGGATCAGGGACCTTAACTGACAAAACACATACAAGTCCTTCGCGCATATCATCACCACCAGTTTCAACTTTTGCTTTTTTTGCCAACTCATTTGATTCTATGTAATTATTGATTGTTCTTGTAAGGGCTGCTCTTAGTCCCGTTAAATGAGTTCCGCCATCTCTTTGGGGAATATTGTTTGTAAAGCACTGAACATTTTCTCCGTAACTATCATTCCATTGCATACTTACCTCAATAGTTACGCCGTCTTTTTCACTACTTTCAGCATAAAAAATGTTTTCATGTAATGTGGATTTAGATCGATTCATATATTCTACAAAACCCTTTATCCCTCCAGAGGTAGCAAAATTTTCTGTTTTTCCAGACCTATGGTCAATCAATTCAATGTTGACGCCATTATTTAAAAAAGACAGCTCTCGAATTCTTTTTGCAAGTAAGTCGAAATGAAAATCAATATTATTAAAAGTCTCTGCTGAAGCTAAGAAAGTTACCTCTGTTCCAGTCTTTTCAGTATCTCCTAAAGTCTTTAAAGGGGCTACAATATCACCTCTTTTAAAAGCAACTTCATGGACTTTTTTATCTCTATAAACCTTCAACTTCAACCAATCGGATAGGGCATTTACAACAGAAACACCTACACCATGAAGCCCACCCGAAACCTTATATGAATTTTGATCAAACTTTCCTCCGGCATGCAGCTCCGTCATTACAATTTCTGCTGCCGACCTTTTAAATTCATCATCTTCTTTAATGTCTGTTGGTATACCACGCCCATTATCAGTAACAGTTATAGAGTTATCAGGGTGAATAATTACTTTTATTTCATCACAATGGCCCGCTAAAGATTCATCTATTGCATTGTCTAACACTTCAAACACCATATGATGTAATCCACTTCCATCAGATGTGTCCCCTATATACATACCGGGCCTTTTTCTAACAGCATCAAGCCCTTTTAATACCTTTATGCTTTCCGAATTATATTCGTTAGTATTTTTTTCTTCATTTTTAGCCATAATTTTTCTTTTTTTTTAATTAAATGCGCATTGGCATCACAACATACTTATACTTTTCATTGTTCGGAATGGTAACTAAACAACTGCTGCTAGAGTCATTAAAAGCAATAGTTAGTTGATCGGATTGAATATTAGTTAAAACATCAATTAGGTAGGTCACATTAAAACCAATATCAATTTTATCGCCTTTATAATCGATTTCTAACTCTTCTTCAGCTTGTTCATGCTCACTATTGTTACTAACTAACTTCAAGTTATTCCCTTCAATAACCATCCTTATCCCTCTGTATTTATCATTAGATAAAATAGATGCTCTCAGCATTGAGTCTAATAATAATGAGCGATTAATATTAAATGAATTTCCATGGCCTTCTGGGATAACTCTACTGTAGTCAGGGAACTTTCCATCAATTACTTTAGTTATTAAGTTGATATCACTAAACTTAAATCCTACTTGATTTTTTGAAAAGCTTATTTCTACAGGGTCTTCTGTATCATTAAGTAATTTTACTAATTCAACAATGGTTTTTCTAGGAACAATTACTTGCGCTTGCTGTTCAGGAGTATTCAAGCTTGTAGAGGTAAAGCTTAGTCTATGCCCGTCCGTACCAACAATATTAATATTCTTATCTTTAATCTCAATCAATAGCCCGTTAAGGTAGTAGCGAATGTCTTGTTGAGCCATCGCAAAATCAACCTGTTTTAAGAGTGCTTTGAATTCTTTTTGGGGCAGCTTTAATTCAACAGCGTCGTCTACTTCTTTTGTCATAACTGGGTAGTCTTGGGCTGGAAGGGTTTGGAGATTGAAACGGCTTTTTTTAGCTTTCACAATTACCTTAGTTTCTTCAATTTGTATATCTATTTTACTACTTTCCGGGAGGGCTCTAGTTATATCAAAAAGTTTTTTTGCTGATATTGTGATTTGAAACTCTTCTGATAATTCAGTTTTAACTTGTGTAGAAATTTGCACTTCAAGGTCTGTAGCCGTAAATCTTAAACTTCCTTGTTTGCTCTCTAGTAATAAGTTTGAAAGTATTGGTAGTGCATGTCTTTTTTCAACTATCCCTGAGACATTTCCAAGTGGTTTAAGTAGTAACTCTCTGTCAATTTTTATATTCATAGTTTTATAGTCTTTTCTTTATATAAATAATAATAATAATAATAACCTCTGTTTTTCTTTTTTTGTTACTTTTTTCTTTTAATAATAAATAGTTAAGGCATTTTAATACCTATGGTTTATTGTGTGGTTTATTGTGGACCTAATGTGGATAACATTTTTTTTAAAAATATTTTTTGTTTTATTCTTTTTTTATCCACAGCCATTTCACACGTTTTACATTATCCCCTTAAAACTTGAGTCAAAAAACCTAAATCTTGACTGATATTTTGATCACTTAACCTTAAATTTTCAATTTCATCACAAGCATGCATTATTGTTGTATGGTGCCTTCCTCCAAAAGCTGCCCCTATTTCAGGGAAACTCAAGTTTGTTAGTTCTCGCGTAAGGCTCATTGCAATTTGTCTTGGGCGAGAAAAATTCCTAGATCTTTTCTTACTTAAAATATCAACTATTTTAATTTTATAGTATTCTGCGACAGTTTTTTGAATATTTTCAACACTTACTTGCCTTCCTCTAACTGCAATCAAATCTCGTAGTGATTCTTTTGCTAATGTAGTATCAATCTCACGCCCGGTAAAATTTGACATTGCAACAATTCTATTAAGCGCGCCTTCCAGCTCTCGGACATTCGATCTTATTTGTTTTGCAACAAAAAAAGCGACATCTTCTGGAAGCTTAACTTTGCTTTCCTCTGCTTTCTTTAATAAGATAGCAACTCTCATTTCTAACTCTGGTGGGTCTATTACTACAGTTAGCCCCCAACTGAAACGGGTTCTTAATCGCTCATCGACGCCTGGTATTTCTTTTGGGTAACTGTCACAAGTAATAATTATTTGTTTTTTATTTTCTATTAGCGTATTAAAAGCGTAAAAAAATTCTTCTTGAGTCCTATTTTTTTTACCAATAAACTGTATATCATCAATTAATAATAAATCTAAAGAATGGTAGGTTTTCTTGAAGCTGTCAAATGCCTTGTTTTCATATGCTTTAACAACATCGTGTACATACCTTTCAGCATGCAAATACTTGACTTTTGCATCCGGTTGCAATTTCTTTAGGTGGTTACCAATTGCATGTATTAAGTGTGTTTTACCTAACCCAACACCACCGTATATAAATAAAGGATTGTAAGCTTCACCAGGGTTTTCTGCTATTTGTTTTGCAGCTGCAGCTGCAAGTTGATTTGCTTTCCCTGTTACAAAGTTACTAAAGTTGAAAGCTGGATTTAAACCATTTGTTTTTTTCCCAGGTATTTTTATAGATATGTTATTTAACTTTGTTTCTATGTTCTCTGGTAATTTATGCTTTTCTCGGGTTCTGTTTTTAACAATATATTCAATAGTAGTGCCTTTTATATGTTCTTCCATTAGCACTTGAATTTGGCTTGAAAATTTTTCCTTAACCCATTGGAGAATGAACTGATTCGGTGCAATTATTTGAGCTTTTTTTCCTTCAAGTTTAAATTCTAATGGCTTAATCCATGTAGTTAATTGCTGCTTGGTTAGGTCTTTAGAGAATTTCTCTAAACATATAGGCCAAAAATTTTCTTTATTCGTTTTCAAAATTTTTTTAAAACTTTTTTATTGTTAGGGATTCATATTAGCTTAATTTTCTTAAGTTATCCACAGGCTTTTTTAAATAATATAATGCTGTATGATTCATTGACATAATTGAGCTGGAAGAGTATTCTTCCGCTTCAAAGTTTATTGATTGGAGCATTTAAAATGAAACGTACTTATCAACCATCAAAAATTAAACGTGCAAGGACTCATGGCTTTTTAGTCAGAATGAAGACAAGAGGTGGACGAAATGTTATAGCGTCTAGAAGGGCAAAAGGAAGAGTTCGTCTAGGAATTTAATTTATTCTATCAAGGTATAAATTGTCAAAGCTATGTAATTCAGAAGATTTTACTACTGTTTTTAATTTTAGAAAAAGATTATCTTCCCCTCACATATATTTTCATTATTCTCCTAATTCAAAATCTTACCCACGGTTAGGTTTTGTTATTAGCACCAAAATTGAAAAATTATCAGTTAGAAGAAATTATATGCGTCGCTTACTACGTGAAATTTTAAAACAAGAGCTTTCCCTTGAAACATCACTTGACATTGTCGTTAGGGTTCATAAAACATTTTCTAAAAAAAATTTAAATCAAATTAACATTGAGATAAAAAATTTAATTAAAGGTCTTCCATCATGAAATTTCTTTTAATTTTATTAATTAAGTTTTATCAAATATGTTTAAGTCCATTCTTTGTTTCAAGATGTAGGTATACACCTACCTGTTCGATGTATACAATTGAATGTTTAGAAAAGTACGGCGCTATTAGAGGTTTCTGGTTGGGGTTAAAAAGAGTAATTAAATGTCGACCTGGTGCCGATTCTAGCTTTGACCCAGTACCATAATATAATTTAGGAAAAGCATGGATACTAAACGTTTAATTTTATTTGTTATTTTTTCATTTTCTTTAATGTTGCTTTGGGATTCATTTCAAAAACAGAACCCAGAGATTAAGCAAACTGTAAACAAAGATGAAAGCTTACCTCAGATTTCAAAAAACCTAGCTTCTGAGACTGACTTACCCCAAAGTATAGCCAAGTTTTCATTAAATTCAGGCGATTCAATAAAAATAAATACTGACTTATTAACATTAAATGTCAATACTGTTGGTGGAGATATACGTGAACTTAGGTTTAATCAGCATCAAGCTGCTGAAGGTAAAAGTAAATATTTATTAATGACAGATCTAGGAAATCCTCTATTTTATGTAGCTCAATCTGGCTTATTGGGCAATGCTCTTCCTACTCATAAGTCTGAATTTAGTGCATCACAGAAAACATATCAAATGGACTCTGACACATTGATAGTTCCACTTGTATTTGAGAATAAAAATGTGCAAGTAAAAAAAGTATTTGAATTTAATAGAAATAGTTATCTTATAAAAACAACCTTTGAAATATTAAATAAATCAAACAAAATTATAAAGCCATCTGCGTATTATCAATTTGTACATGATGGGCTATCAAGTCAAGGATCTGTAATGATGCCTACCTTTACGGGACCTGCATTTTTTACAGAAAAAGAAAAATTTGAAAAATTAGATTTTTCAGATGTAGATAAGAAGCCTTTTTCAAAAATTACAAATGATGGTTGGATTGGTATTATTCAGCGTTACTTTGCAGCTTCATGGATTTTGCCAGGAGAGGCAGCTCGAGAGTTCTATACAAAAAAGATTGCAGAAAATATGTATTCAGTTGGTGTTATTACTAAATTGCCAGAAATATCATCAGGTGAAACTATATCATTCGAAACCTCCTTGTTTGCTGGTCCACAGGCCAAGGAGTCTTTAAGTGAAGCTGCACCTGGAATGAATTATGTAGTTGATTATGGAATATTACATTTTATAGCTGCACCTTTATTTTCAGTGCTAACTGGAATATATAAAATGGTAAGTAATTGGGGCGTTTCAATTATTTTATTAACAGTGTTGATTAAGTTAATGTTTTATCCTTTATCAGCGGCTAGTTATCGCTCAATGGGGCAAATGAGGGAGCTGGCACCAAGATTACAAAGCATGAAAGAAAAATTTGGAGATGATAAGCAAAAAATGCAACAAGCTATGATGGAGCTTTATAAAACTGAAAAAATTAATCCATTAGGTGGTTGCTTACCTATTTTAGTTCAAATCCCAGTCTTCATTGCTCTATATTGGGTGTTACTTGGATCGGTAGAACTGCGAGGTGCAAGTTTTATGTGGTTATCTGATTTGTCAAAACCGGATACTTTGTTTGGAAACGTATGGTTTTTGCCAATCGGTCCGCTTCCAATTCTGATGGCCGCCTCAATGTTTTTACAGACCAAATTAAATCCAAAGCCAACTGACCCTATGCAAGCTAGATTAATGTTAATGATGCCTATTATTTTTAGTTTCTTCTTCTTCTTCTTTCCAGCAGGTTTGGTTTTATATTGGTTAGTGAATAATATTTTATCTATCTCACAACAGTGGTATGTGAATAAAAAGATTCATGCAGAAGCGTTAAAAAAGAAAGGCAATGCTTAACGTCGTAAAAACAATTGCTGCAATATCAACAGCATCCGGAGCTGGAGGCATCGCGGTAATCAGATTATCAGGACCTTTGGCGTTTAAAATAGCAAAGAAAATCACAGGTTCTAACTTGCGACCTCGCGTTGCAGAATTTCATAATTTTAAGGATTTAAATGGTATTTTGGTCGATCAGGGCCTTATATTATTTTTTCCTGGACCAAAATCTTTTACTGGAGAGGATGTTGTTGAATTTCAATGTCACGGAGGTACTGTTGTTGCTCAATCTGTATTGAATCTTTGCCTCTTAATGGATGCGGTCTTAGCCGAACCTGGAGAATTTACAAAAAGAGCATATTTAAACAATAAGATTGATTTGGCTCAGGCAGAATCTATAGCAGATTTGATTAATGCTTCAACTGAAGAAGCAGCACAAAGTGCAATAAATTCTTTATCAGGTAAATTTTCTTTAGAAATCAATAACTTATTAAAATATTTGATAGAATTAAGGATGTATGTCGAAGCATGTTTAGATTTTCCAGAAGAGGATATTGATTTTATTACCGAAGGTAAGGTTGAAGAAAAGTTAAATAATTTAGTAAACACTATGGCTAAGATTATTCAGGCCGCTTCTCAAGGGCAGCTACTTAGAGATGGAATAAGTTTAGTGTTGGTTGGACAACCTAATGTTGGCAAGTCTAGTTTATTGAACCAATTATCTGGAGAAGATAAAGCTATTGTCACAGATGTTCCTGGAACCACCCGCGATGCCATTACTAGTGATATTAGCTTAAATGGAATAACTCTCAATATAATCGACACTGCTGGACTTAGAGATACTGATGATCCCATAGAAAAGTTTGGAATTGAGAAAACATGGTCATCTTTAGAAAAGGGGCATATGGCTTTATTTCTTGTTGAAGCAAATAACGGGATAACGGACTATGAAAAATCCGTCCTTAATCGTTTGCCAGAGCATATAAAGTGTATCTGGGTTTTTAATAAAATAGATTTACTTAAAATGGAGCCGAAAACAGTCAAACGAGATGGTGAGCATATAGTTTACATATCTGCTAAGACAGGGGAAGGATTAGGTTTATTAAAACAAGTAATTCTTAATGTAGTAGGCTTTAAAGAAAATTTAGAAGGAAGTGAAAATAAATTTATTGCACGAAAGAGACATTTAGAGGCCTTAGAAAATGTTCACAAGTCATTACAAAATGCCCAGCTGAATTTGGCATCTTCTGAATTAGTCGCAGAAGAGTTAACTATTGCTCAAAAGTATTTATCATCAATAACTGGTGAATTTTCTTCTGATGACTTATTAGGGGAAATATTTAGTCAGTTTTGTATAGGAAAATGATTGTTTCACGTGAAACACTCGGCTTAATTGTTATATTTGATATGTTTCACGTGAAACATATCAATATCAGCACAAATAAAGTAAAATTTTAATTTTAAATAACTTAGTTTAATTAATATGGAATTTCCAAGTAAGCTTGATGTAATAGTAATTGGCGGCGGGCATGCAGGCACCGAAGCGGCTTTAGCTTCTGCTCGCATGGGACAAAAAACACTGCTACTAACGCACAATATTGAGACAATAGGCCAAATGTCATGTAATCCCTCAATTGGTGGAATTGGCAAAGGGCATTTAGTTAAAGAAATTGATGCTATGGGCGGTATTATGGGAAGAGCAACAGATGAAGCTGGCATACAATTCCGAATTCTGAATCAAAGTAAAGGTCCTGCAGTAAGAGCAACAAGGGCCCAAGCCGACCGTATATTATATAAGGCGTTTATTCGTCGAACAATTGAAAACCAATCTAATTTATGGATTTTTCAACAATCAGTTGATGACGTAATTTTAAAAGATAACAATATAGAAGGAGTTATCACTAAAATAGGATTATCTTTTTATGCACCTAATATTGTTTTGACAGCGGGAACATTTTTAGGCGGATTAGTACATATTGGTTTGCAAAATTATGAAGCAGGAAGGGCTGGTGACCCATCAGCTTCAATTCTTGCACAAAAATTAAAAGAATTAGAATTGCCTGTTGGAAGACTTAAAACAGGTACGCCGCCAAGGATCGACGGAAGATCTGTAGATTTCACTAAAATGATAGAGCAACCAGGAGATTCGCCAGTACCACGGTTTTCTTTTATCAGGCCGATGATCAAGCATCCAAAACAAATATCTTGTTGGATTACACGTACAAATAAAACAACACATGAAATTATTCGTAAAGGCCTAGATCGATCACCTATGTATACAGGGAGAATAGAAGGTGTGGGACCACGCTACTGTCCTTCAGTAGAAGATAAGATTCACCGTTTTGCAGATAAAGATTCCCATCAGATTTTCATAGAGCCAGAAGGTTTAGAAACTCATGAAATTTATCCAAATGGAATCTCAACAAGCCTCCCATTTGATGTGCAGATCGATTTAGTTAGATCAATAGAAGGGCTAGAAAATGCTCATATTTTAAGGCCTGGCTATGCAATAGAATACGATTATTATGACCCAAGAGCTTTAAAAATGAGTTTAGAGACTAAAGCAATTAATGGATTATTTTTTGCAGGACAAATTAATGGTACTACAGGCTATGAAGAGGCAGCTGCTCAAGGTTTGATTGCAGGAATGAACGCAGCATTAAGGGCTCAGGGCAAGCCAAGCTGGACTCCAACTCGAGACCAAGCTTACATGGGAGTACTAATAGATGATTTAATAACAAGAGGTGTAAATGAGCCATATAGAATGTTTACTAGCAGAGCTGAGTATAGGCTTTCGCTAAGAGAAGACAATGCTGATGAACGATTAACTGAGCAAGCTAGAAAATTAGGCCTAATTTGTGATAATCACTGGGCTAATTTTAGTAATAAGAGAGAAGGGATACAAAAAGAAGAAAAAAGACTTAAAAAATTAATATTATGCCCGTCTAAGATTGATAAAAAAATTCAAACTCAATATTTAGGGAAAACAATGGAAAGAGAATATTCAGCTTTTGATCTTTTAAGACGGCCCGAAGTTAGCTATCAAAATGTAATAGATTTATCTGGTAGTTTGGGTGTCAGCGATCTAGACATTACTGACCAAATAGAAATCATAGCAAAATATTCAGGTTACATTGTTCGGCAACAAGATGAAATTAATAAACAAAAGGCACAATTTAATTTAAAGATACCAAATGAGATAAATTATGACCATGTTCATGGTTTAAGTAACGAAGCAAAAGAAAAGTTAAAAGAGTCTCGCCCGGAGACTATTGATCAGGCAACTAGAATATCTGGAGTAACTTCAGCGACAATATCAATTTTACTAGTTTATATTAAATCTAAACATCAAAATTTAGGGCATAAGGCCGATAAACAAATTGCTTGATTTACATGAAAGATTAAAGGAAGGAATAGAAAAATTAGAACTAGAAAACAAGGATTATTTATATACTAAACTACTGATTTATAAGCAATTATTGATAAAATGGAACAAAGTATTTAATTTAATTTCAGTTAAAGGTGTTGAAGAAATAGTGACGCATCACTTTTTGGATTGTTTGGCAGTAGTGCCTCATATCGAGGGTAAAAACATTTTAGATGTTGGAAGTGGCGCTGGAATGCCAGGAATCATAATTGGTTTATGTTGCCCAGATAAAAGTATTACTTTAGTTGATTCAGTTGGTAAGAAGACTGCTTTTTTAAACCAAACGTGTACAGAATTAAATTTACGCAATATTACTGTCATAAACAAGCGAGTTGAAGATATGACAACAAATAAATTGTTTGATTCTGTTATTGCTAGAGCATTTTCAGAAATGCAAATACTTATAGATCTTACAAAACATTTAATAGAAGACAAAGGTGTTTGGTATGGAATGAAAAGTAAAAAAATTAATGAAGAAGTAATAAGGAAAAATTTTGTAGTAGAAAAAAGAGAAATTTTAGTCCCTTATCTAGATGCAGACCGTTATTTGGTAAAGATTAATAATCAATAGGTTGTATTATTTTAATAATTTATATTTTAAGTGAATTTAAATGCGAATATTTGCAATATCTAATCAAAAAGGTGGAGTCGGAAAGACTACAACAACAGTAAATCTTGCCGCATGCCTAATGTCAAAGAACAAAAAAGTTCTATTGATAGATTTAGACCCTCAAGGGAATGCTACATCGGGAGCAGGAATAAATAAATCTGAAATTGAGTACTCTATTTATGATGTACTTATTGGACAGTCTTCATTAAAGAATAGTATTATTAAGTCAAAAGATAGTTTATTTGACGTTTGTCCCTCAAACCAAGCTCTGGCAGGTGCCGAAATTGAGTTGGTTGGGATTGAACAAAGAGAATATATTTTAAAGAAGGAAATCGAGTCTTTAAATAAAGTTTATGATTTCATTTTAATTGACTGCCCTCCTGCTTTAAGTTTATTAACTGTTAATGCATTAGTGGCTGCAGATTCTGTTGTAATTCCAATGCAATGTGAATATTACGCTTTGGAAGGCTTGTCTGATTTGGTGAATACAATTAAAAAAGTAAAGAAAAGCTTAAATCCGAATATTAAAATAGAGGGTTTGTTAAGAACATTATTTGATAAGCGCAATACATTAGCAAAACAAGTTTCAGATCAACTATCTGCTCATTTTGGTTCAAAAGTATACGAAACAATTATCCCAAGAAATGTAAGACTCGCTGAGGCTCCAAGCCACGGTAAGTCAGTTATTTCCTATGATAAGTCTTCAAAGGGAGCAAAAGCATATTTGGCACTAGCCGATGAAATTTTAAGAGGTAAAAAAAATGAAAAATAAAGGTTTAGGGCGCGGATTAGATGCATTATTAAGCAACAACGATGACGACAATGATATAGACAATAAAGGTTTAATGATGTTACCAATAAAACATCTTGTGCCAGGAAAGTATCAGCCAAGAAAAGTCATGAATGAAAAAAGCCTAAACGAGTTAACAGAATCAATAAAATCACAGGGCGTTATGCAGCCAATTTTAGTCAGAAAAATAGGCAACGAAAAATATGAAATTATAGCCGGCGAAAGAAGGTGGCGAGCCTCCAGCCGTGCAGATATTGAATCAGTTCCAGTATTAGTTAAAGAAATAACAGATGCAACTGCATTAGAAATGGCTTTAATTGAGAATATTCAAAGAGAAGATCTCAATGTTATTGAAGAGGCGATAGGAATCAAGAGATTAATTGATGAATTTCAGATGACTCATGAAGCCGCTGCAGATGCTTTAGGTAAATCCCGTGTGGCGGTATCTAATATCTTACGATTATTAAACTTATGTGAGCATGTGCAAAATGCTCTATTAAACAGTAAAATAGAGATGGGCCATGCAAGAGCTTTGCTATCTTTAGGATTAGACGAACAAGCGATGTTGTGTCAAAAAATTATAATTCAAAAATTAAGTGTAAGAGATGTTGAAAAAATAGTTGCCAATTCAAGGACCATAAATAGTAAGGAAAAAATAAAAAAAAGTGATGAAAATATTATGCATTTAGAAAATGAGCTATCTGAAAAATTAGGAATGAGAGTTAGTATTCAACACAAAGCAAAGGGAAATGGAACATTAAAAGTTGATTATTCAAATTTAGACCAGTTAGATTTAGTCTTAAAAAAACTGAAATAGTTTCTTTAAGAGCTTGACTGTTTTGGCAAATACATACAAAATTTCATATTTTGTAAATGTACAAACGTAACCTCAATGAATGAGCTTCAGGCTATAACAGAAAAATTAGATTTTTTGCCCATAACATACAAAAAAATGATTGTTAGGCAATTAATTTTTGGAATTTTAACAGCAATTGTATTGGGATTTATATTTACAATACATACCGGATTGTCTTTATTAGCCGGTATAATGCCAGTGGTTTTAGGTGTAATAGTAGCAAGTCCAATTGCTACTAAAAAAAATAAAAATAACGCTGGCAGCGTTATTATAAATGCTTTAAAGGCTGAAGCTGTAAAGATTTTTTTAGTATTAGGTTTACTTTGGCTAGAGTTTAAGTTTTATAGTGAGTTGGTTCCGATAGCATTAGTTGTTGGATTGATTGTAGCGGCATTAATTTCTGGTATGGCGATATCAGATATGGATAAGATTAAAATTGACAATAAGGAATAATATTTAAGTGGCAGGAAATACATACAATTCTCCAACAGAATACATTGGTCATCATCTTCAAAATAATACAATAAGTTTTGGCGATCATCCTTTTTGGACCATGCATCTGGATTCAGTAGTTATGGCAGTTCTTTTAGGTTTTGTTAGTATAGGCCTCATATGGCTAGTTGCTAGGAAAGCTACCGCAGGCGTTCCGACTAAAACGCAAGCATTTGTCGAGCTTTTATTCGGATTTATTGATGATCAGGTTAAAACTTCTTATAGTGGTAATAGACATTCGTTCATAGCCCCCGCAGCATTAACCGTTTTTGTTTGGGTTTTATTAATGAATGCAATGGATTTTCTTCCTATTGATATCATGGCTAAGATTTATGGTTTCTTTCACATTGAGTATTGGAAAAATGTTCCAACATCAGATGTGAATACTACTTTTGCATTAGCTTTAGGAGTTTGGTTCTTAATGATATTTTTTGGTATAAAAGTTCATGGTTTAAAAGGATGGCTACATGATTTATTCTGTGCACCTTTCGGATCCAACCCGTTTGTATGGCCAGCTAATTTCTTATTTAATATTATTGAATATGTGTCTAAACCGTTATCACATTCGTTGCGGCTATTTGGAAATATGTATGCTGGGGAGGTGATTTTTCTTCTAATCGGTATGTTGGCAGCTTCAGGAATTTTTGGAGTTTTCTTTAGTGCCTTATTAGGAGCAGGATGGGCAATATTTCATATACTAATTGTTGCATTGCAAGCATTTGTGTTTATGATGCTCACAGTAGTATATTTGTCTATGGCGCATGAAGGGCATTAGTAGTTGATAAAAGTTTAATTTTTAATAAAAAGGAAAAAAAATGGAAAATTTAGCAATGATTCAATCTTATACAGCTATTGGCTTAGGGCTTATGGTTGGTTTGGGTGCACTTGGTGCCTGTATTGGTATCGGTATAATGTGTGCGAGTTTCTTAGATGGTGCGGCGAGACAGCCCGAAATGATTCCTCAGCTACAAACAAAAGTATTCTTATTGTTAGGTTTAATTGATGCTTCATTCATTATTAGTGTCGGTATCGTTATGATGTTTGCTTTTGCTAATCCACTACTAAGCGTTATTAGCTAATTAAAAAATATTTAATTAGTTATAAAGTATTTTAAAAAGTTGGAGTTTAAATGAATATTAATTTTACTTTAATTGCGCAAGCCTTAGCGTTTGCTATATTAATTTGGTTTACTGTTCGGTTTGTTTGGCCACCATTGCTTAAAGCAATAGAAACCAGGCAAAAAGAAATTGCTGATGGTCTAGCCGCAGCACATGAGGGCAAAGCATCTCTTGAAATTGCGGAAAAAAAGAACCAGGAGTCTCTGAGTCTCACAAAGCAAAAATCAGCTGAAATCATAGGTCAGGCTGAAAAGAGAGCTAATGAAATAGTTGAGGCTGCTAAAACGGACGCTAAAGTTGAGGCTGACAGAATTGTTGCAGGCGCTCACTCAGAAATTGATCAGGAAATTAATAGGGCAAAAGAATCGTTAAGAGCAGATGTTTCTCAATTAGCCCTTGCTGCAGCAGAAAAAATTCTTCAAAAAGAAATTAAAAAAGAAGACCATTCTGCAATGTTGAGCAAATTAGCTAAGGAACTATAAATTTAATGGCTGAAATTTCAACAATAGCTAGACCTTACAGCACAGGTATTTTCAGTCTTGCGAAAGAAGATAAGAAGCTTTCTGAATGGTCTGATATGCTGAAATTAATGGCATCTTTTATTAATCACGAGGACGTCTTTTCTTTTGTTAGCAACCCAAAGATTATTGATAGTGAGAAAGAGAAGCTACTCGTTGACTTAATGGGCAAAGAGCTATCAAAAGAAGGTATAAATTTGTTAAAGCTACTCGTTGAGAATAAAAGGTTAAGCATTATAAGTACAATTTCAAGTATATTTGATGAGTTGAAAGATGCAGATCAAGGAACTATTGAGGCTGAATTAGTTTTTGCTACTAAGCCATCAAAAATAGAAATTGAAGATTTAATAAAAAGTCTTGAAAAGAAATTTAATAAAAAAATCGAGGCAAATATAAAAGTAGATGAGGAAATAATAGGTGGAAGCATCATTCACGTTGGTGATACCGTTATTGATGCCTCGGTCAAAGGACAATTATTAAACTTAGCCTATAATTTGAAGGCTTAAGCTCAAAACCAGGAGATTAATGTAATGCAGTTATCAACATCGGAAATAAGTGAATTAATTAAAAATCGAATAAAGGATTTTTCAATTAGTTCTGAGGCTAGAACTCAGGGTACTGTTGTATCAGTGACTGATGGAATTGTTCGTATACATGGTTTATCAAATGTAATGTCAGGTGAGATGATCGAGTTCCCTAACAATACTTTTGGCCTTGCATTAAATCTTGAAAGAGATTCAGTTGGTGCAGTTATTTTGGGGGACTATGAGCATATTTCAGAAGGCGATGTATGTAAATGCACCGGTAAAATTTTAGAAGTTCCAGTAGGGCCAGAACTTATAGGCCGTGTTGTAGACGCACTGGGAAATCCAATTGACGGAAAAGGTCCAGTAAAAACAAAAGAAACTGACAAGCTTGAAAAAGTTGCACCAGGAGTTATTGATAGAAAATCTGTATCACAACCAGTTCAAACAGGACTTAAATCAGTTGATTCTATGGTGCCAATTGGTCGAGGACAAAGAGAGTTAATTATTGGTGACCGCCAAACAGGCAAAACAGCAGTTGCGGTAGATGCAATTATTAATCAAAAAGGCCAAGACATGAAATGTATATATGTTGCTATTGGTCAAAAAGCATCAACAATAATGAACGTTGTTCGTAAGCTCGAAGAAAATGGAGCTATGGAATATACTACTGTAGTCTCAGCTTCTGCGTCTGACTCAGCTGCACTTCAGTTTTTAGCGCCTTATGCAGGATGTACGATGGGAGAATATTTCCGCGATCGAGGTGAGGATGCTCTAATTGTATATGATGATTTAACTAAGCAAGCTATCGCATACCGTCAAATTTCATTGTTATTAAGACGCCCACCAGGCCGCGAAGCTTATCCAGGCGATGTGTTTTATATTCATTCAAGATTATTAGAGCGAGCTGCTCGGGTCAGTGAAGAATATGTTGAGAAATTTACAAAAGGCAAGGTAAAGGGAAAAACTGGTTCGTTAACAGCTCTTCCAGTTATTGAAACAGCAGCGGGAGATGTTTCTGCTTTTGTTCCGACCAATGTCATATCGATTACAGATGGACAAATTTTCTTAGAAAGTGATCTATTTAATGCGGGAATTAGACCAGCTATTAATGCAGGCATTTCTGTATCCAGAGTTGGCGGCGCCGCACAAACAAAGGTAATTAAAAAGTTAGGTGGCGGTGTACGTTTGGCCTTAGCTCAATATAGAGAGCTAGCAGCCTTTGCACAGTTTGCTTCTGATTTAGATGAAGCAACTAGAAAGCAACTAGAAAGAGGTAAAATGTTTACTGAGCTAATGAAGCAGGCACAATACGCCCCTCTTACAGTTTCAAATATGGCTGTTACTTTATTTGCTGCCAATAAAGGATATCTTGATGATGTGCCAACTGAGAAAGTCTTATCATTTGAAAAAGAACTTCATGGCTTCATGGCTTCAAAATATAAAACCTTAATCGACAATATCGAGAAAACAGCAGTATTAGTAGAAGACGATGAAAAGAAACTTACTAAAGCAATTGAAGATTTTAAAGCTTCAAACGCTTTTTAAATAGGAATATTAGATGGCAGGAAGTAAAGAAATACGAACTAAGATTAAAAGTGTAGAAAATACGCGAAAAATCACCAAGGCAATGGAAATGGTAGCTGCGTCTAAAATGCGTAAAGCGCAGGAGAGGATGGCAGAGGCTAGACCTTATGCTGAAAAAATTCGTCAAATTACATCACATCTGTCACATGCGCAGTCTGAATATAAACACCCTTTTTTAACAGTAAGAGATAAAGTCAAAAGTGTAGGCTTAATTGTCGTGACGTCAGATAAAGGTTTATGCGGAGGTTTAAATACTAATGTATTAAGGTCATCTATTGCCCAAATGAAAGAATGGGAAAAAGATGGAAAAAAAGTTCAGGTGAGTACTATAGGAAATAAAGGCCTTGGCTTTATGACGAGAGTAGGGGCAGATCTAAAATCTAATATCACTGGACTTGGTGATCAACCAGAGTTAGATAGCCTTTTAGGGGCAATCAAAATAATGTTAGATGCTTATATTGCTGGTGAGATTGACCAACTCTTTATTTGCTATACAAGATTTATTAATACTATGAAACAAGAACCAATTATGGATCAAGTTCTACCTCTCACCGGAGATAAGCTTGGAAGTCCAGAAAGCTCGTGGGATTATTTGTATGAGCCAGATTCAAAAACAGTAATTGATGAATTAATTTCAAGATATATAGAGTCATATATATATCACGCAGTCACTGAGAATATGGCTTCCGAACAATCAGCTAGAATGGTTGCAATGAAATCTGCATCTGATAATGCAAACACAGTGATTGATGAACTTAAATTAGTCTATAACAAAGCAAGACAAGCAGCTATTACTAAAGAAATATCAGAAATTGTTGGTGGCGCGGCAGCTGTATCTTAAATTTTTTTTAATTCTATACATAATGAAGAGTAAGGATAAATAATGAGTGCTAAACAAATCGGAAAAGTAGTGCAATGTATTGGGGCAGTTGTGGATGTTGAATTCCCTAGAGATCAATTACCAAAAGTT
>Ga0209192_10001023_pt1 | contig 23909 bp, 12 predicted proteins | sample ArcticOcean_MG_C_11_FD_187433 | JGI IMG/M metagenome (GOLD analysis project Ga0209192, IMG submission 187433) | Marine microbial communities from western Arctic Ocean - ArcticOcean_MG_CB2_154 (SPAdes) (version 2) | ecosystem: Environmental > Aquatic > Marine > Oceanic | place: Arctic Ocean... | reverse complement strand
AGATTTTATTGCAAAGTTTAAAGACACGCAGACTTGTATTGTAGCAGGAAGTACCTGGCCGGAAGACGATGTATTGCTCATTGACTACATTAATGCTAGCAGTGACAGTATCAAATTTATTGTCGCACCGCATAACATTGATCCAAAGCAAATTAATAGGATGCTTAAAAAGATTCAAAAACCTGCATTACTTTACTCAAACTACAAAAATGAAACTCTAGAAAACAAGTCTGTATTTATTATAGATACCGTTGGTTTGCTAACCAAAATATACAACTACGCTGACATTGCTTACATCGGCGGTGGAATGGGCTCATCTGGGCTACATAATACACTAGAGGCCGCTACTTTTGGAGTCCCTATTGTGATCGGGAAAAACTATCAAAAATTCCCTGAAGCTAAAGCCATGCTTATTAAAGGCGGGCTATTTAGTATTAGCAACCACGTGAGCCTTCAAAAAACACTAGACAGACTAGTAGTAAACCCTCAAGAAAGAAAGGAATTAGGCCAAACAAACAAGGACTATATTACGCAAAACAAGGGAGCTACTGAACATGTAATGGCAGAAATAACAAAGCTGTACTAAGGAGTATTATTGATATACTTTTACGTAATCTATCACAAAATCTTGAGGGAAAATAGTATCATCTACTTCTGATCCTCCAAAGTTTCCGCCAATTGCTAAGTTTAAAATAATATAAAACGGCTTATTAAAGGGCCATGTTTTATCATTTTTAATTTTTGGAGAAAATGAGTAAACCAAAAGATTATCAATATAGAACTCAATTTGACTAGCATCCCATTTAGTCTTGTAAACATGAAACCCTTCTTCAATAGAGTCAATGCTCGTAATTTGGGTGTTGAATGACTGTCCGTAACTTTCGGGAGTATGTAATGTTGTGTGAATTTCTCCAGGGGATTTCCCAACATACTCCATAATATCAATTTCGCCACAAGCTGGCCATGTATTGGAGTCTATGTCGTGTCCCAACATCCAGATCGCTGGCCACAAACCCTTACCTTTTGGGAGTTGTGCCTTTACTTCAATTGTTCCGTATGTAAATTCAAATTTATCTTTGGTTGTTATCCTACCAGAGTAATAGTTGTCCACATGTTTTGTTGCTGAAATCACAAGTTGATTGTTGACTGTTATGACATTACTTTTAGCATACACTTGCCATTCATTGTTGCCCCAACCACAAAGGCTTGGACACCCATCGCCAAGGTCATAGGACCAGCTATTTAAGTCTAACATACCTTGATTGAATTCGTCAGAGAAAACAAGTTTAGAAGTTGACAAATCAGTCTCTCCAGAAAAAGTCAATGACAGTAATAGTACAAGAACTCGAAAAATCATTTATAATGTAATTGTGGCTTTAAGATTGGCATTAGAATTACCTCCAACAAAAATTGAAAAATCGCCTGACTCCAGTATAAAATTTCCATCATTATCATAAAAACCAAGCTCTTTCTCTGAAAGTGTAAATGAAACTTCCTGGATTTCGTTTGGCTCAAGGCTAACAAGCTCAAACCCTTTTAGTTCTCTAACTGGGCGTGTCACACTTGCGAAGTGATCTCTTATGTAGAGTTGCACCACTTCTTTACCTGTTTGTTTTCCGGAATTTTTTAGTGTGACAGACACTTGAACTTCCTTTTCAGAAACGACTAATGTTTTTAGATTGCTATATTCAAATGAGGTATAACTCAATCCGTAGCCAAAAGGGTACAATGGAGAATTTTCCTCGTCTTCGTAGTGTGACCAAAACACGCCAGGGGCACCCGTTGGACGGCCTGTGTTTTTATAATTGTAATAAATAGGGACTTGGCCCACAGCTCTTGGAAAACTCATTGGTAGCTTTCCACTTGGGTTATAGTCCCCATAAAGAACCTGTGCAATGGCATTTCCGCTCTGAGTTCCTAACTGCCAAGCCTCAACAATTGCCGGTAAATTTTCGTGATGCCAATTTAAGACCAGAGGCCTTCCGTTATTAAGAACTAGCACAATATTCTTGTTAACCTTATATATTGCCTCTAGCAGTTCCTGTTGGACGCCTGGCAATCCTAATTTAGTTCGACTTCGACCTTCACCACTTTGATATCCAATTTCTCCTAAAACCATTACAACAACATCAGCAGATTTGGCGGCCTCGATTGCTTGAGGGAATTCACTTTTATCTGTCGTGTTGATTTGAACCTGAGCCGTAAATGCAGTGTAACCAACACTAACATCGGCTCCTTTAGCATAAGTTAATTTGTTTTCTTTATAGGCCTGCATACCCTCTAAAACGGAAACAGCTGAGTGATCTTTGGCTGCGATCCTCCAATTCCCCAGAGGACTATTTTTGTCTGCTGCTAAAGCACCAATTAAAGCTATTTTTTGACCTTGCTTTTTTAAGGGTAATAATTGATTATCATTTTTTAAAAGTACGATTGACTTTTTTGCCAAGTCTAAAGCAGCCTCATGAAAGGCTTGTTGCCCAATAACTTCTTTTTCTCGTACCTCATCACAGTACTTATAGGGATCTTCAAAAAGCCCTAACTCGAATTTAACTTTTAAAATTCGTTTGACAGCGTCGTCAATGAAAGACTCCTGCACTTTGCCTTCTCTAACTAAGCCTGCTAATTCTTTCACGTATAAGTGTGATTCCATGTCCATGTCGGACCCTGAATTGGCCGCTATCATAGCCGCTTCTTTACCGTCTTTAGCAAGACCGTGAGAGGACATCTCATCAATAGAGCCCCAATCGGTAACTACAAAACCATCAAAAGCCCACTTGCCTTTTAGTACTTCTCTTTGTAAATATTCATTTCCCGTAGCCGGAATTCCATTCAGCACATTAAAGGCATTCATAAAGGTTCTTACCCCCGCATCGACAGTAGCCTGGAATGGAGGAAAGATCATATTATTTAAAGTGGAAGTTCCAACATCGACAGTATTGTACTCTCGTCCGGATTCAGAAAACCCATAACCAGCAAAGTGCTTTGCACAAGCTGCAATAGTGGTGTGTTCTGATAAATCAGTACCTTGAAATCCAAGAACACGTGCTTTAGCAATTTTAGAGCCTAAATAAGGGTCTTCACCTGCACCTTCCATCACACGACCCCATCTTGCGTCACGAGTAATGTCTACCATGGGAGCAAATGTCCAGTTGATTCCAGCTGCGGCGGCTTCTTCCGCTGCAACTTCAGATGATTTTCTAATCGCCTCTAAATCCCAGCTCGCGGACTCTGCCAAGGGAATTGGGCTAATAGTTTCATAACCATGAATCACATCAAAACCAATAATTAAAGGAATTCCTAAGCGAGATTCCTCAACTGCTATTTTCTGAACGCCTTTAACGTTCTCAACTCCTCTGACATTTAGCATTGACCCTACATAGCCTTTTCTAAGATGTTCGTATTTTTCAGCTGCATCACCTGAATCGGGAGCTGGGCCTGTAAGATCCCAAAAACCAACGTATTGATTCATTTGCCCTACTTTTTCTTCCAGGGTCATCCGACCTAATAGTTCATTTACTTTTTTTTCAATCCCTTGAACAGAAGTTACAGAAGAACTAAGAGAAGGAGCTGAGTTATGTTTACTACATGAAACTGTAATAAATAAAACGCTTATTAAAGCAGCTATTAGGTAGGTTTGTTTCATCTTATTGGTATACTCTTATATAATCAACTTCCATAGCGTCATTGGTGAAATTAGGGTCTATTGTGCCACCGTTGGTTCCTCCCATTGCCACATTAAATATAAAGAAAAAGTTTGCGTCAAAAGGCATATTACTATTTGTGTTCATTGCGTAAAATTGATTCCCGTCCAATAGTGTCTTTACACTGCCTTCAGCCCAAATTAATGAGTAAACATGAAATTCTGTAGGGGTATTTAAATCTACTGGAAGGCCATAACTTACGGGTGCATAATCCGTAGTGGAGGAGCTTTGCCAATGACAGGTAGACTGTACATAGGATTTATCTTCAAACTGTTCCATAATATCGATTTCACCACAGCTTGGCCAACTGACTGAATCAATGTTAGCCCCTAACATCCACAAGGCTGGCCAGGTGCCAGCTAGCGATGGTAACTTGGCGCGAATATCAACGCGACCGTATTTAAAATCAAATTTATTTTTGGTTGTAATTCTAGCTGACGTGTATGTGTTATTGGACTCCTTAATGACTTTTATTTTTAAGATGCCATTTTCTTTATAAATATTGTTAAGGCTATTTGTGTAGTTTTGAACTTCTTGATTCCCCCAACCACCACCACCGGTCTCGTAGTTCCAATTGTTCGTGTTAATTGTCCCATTGCCGTCAAATTCATCAAACCAGACTAGCTGGTCATTATTTCCTGAGCCCCCGTTGTTGTCTTGTTCAACAAAAATAGTTATGTTTTTTATCTTACTAATGCGTTCTTCTGTACTAGAATAAGCATAAATAGTAACTGGAAATTGGTTTATTCCTTGAGAATTAACTGTGTATGTAAAGTTCCCACTTGAGTTTTGAACTTCATCAGCCGTATCAACTTTAAAGCCGAAACTAACAGCGTTGTCTGCAGTTGCTGTCAGGTTAAAAACACCAGATCCATCACCATCAGGGTTTTCTGAATTTTGTCCCTGTATGTCCAATATGACTACTAAATTTGAAGGCAAATCAGTTTGACTTCCGCTGCCTCCACTGCCTCCGCCATCAGGGGGTGTAATAGACCCTCCATCATCAGGCGAACAGCTTGCTGTTAATAATATTAATAAAAAAAGGTTAATTTTTTTCATTGAAACAAATTTATAGTTTATATAAAAAAGAGGCAAAATTATTGCCTCTTTTTTTAATTGGTTCTTTTAAATATTACTATTCTGCCACTAGAATCATCCACCAAGTGAACTCTCCAGCTCCGTCTACAGTTCTGATGTATAACTCATTTTCGTTATAATCCCACAATTCGTATGTATGATTACCACCAGTATAATAAGTGAAAAATGCTTGGTTTGTTAATTTTATAGAAATCTGTCCTGGATCAATAATGTTCCAGTTTTCCGTATAATCAGCGTATTCATAATTTAATATATCAGCACCATCTTCGCCACCAGTTCCATTATTCCCTAAATCAGCATATACTTGAGCCGATCGACCAAAGATAGTTCCGTTAGTAACATGGTTGATGGTTCCATCAGAATTAAAAGTCCAACGGTCATCATACGTGCCAGTGCCGACTTTATCGTCAGGACCTGCCCCATACCACTCGCATGGAACTAAGCCACCAACTGGTCCTAATCCAAAATGCTGTCCAACCTCAGATTTGACTCTCCATGTTTTTGAGCTACCACCCGTTAAGGCTAAAACTAAATCAGCTGGAGGTGTATATGTCGCTAAAACTTCAATTGAGAAAGTCGTTGAAGTAGGGCTTCCAGCAGTACCGTATGCAACAACCGTTACATCATAGCTATTTAAACCAACGCTATAAAATGTTTTTTCTATAACTCCTGAAGCCACCATTTCTTCTGCTCCATTAATTATAAATTTATATGAAATAGCATCGTTTGCAGTAGCAACGAAGTTTACAACACCGCTTCCATCTCCATTAGGGTTATCAGCATCAGTGCCGACAACATCAATGGAAACTTCAAGGTTAGTAGGCGAAGTTATGTCGCCAAATTCATAAGTATCTTCCTCACATGCTGTAAAAAGCATTAGGGTTAGACATAAACTGATAAAATATTTTATGTTTTTCATGTTTTCTGTTTTTAAATTTTAGTAAGTGAGAATCTCCACCAAACACCCGAACCAGCTTCAATATCAAGAACCATAGTGTTTGCGTCTAATGAATCGACTAAATATGTGATTGTATTATTAGCAGGCAATCCATCCTCTCCTCCATTATGTGCTTTAGCTAAGCCTACATAGGCTCCAGAACCACTAACGGTTAATGTACCCGCTGATTCATCATAAACATAAGTTGCTGGACTTGATCCATCATGTGGAGCCATTGGAGCACCACATGCCTCAGGATCAAATCCCTGCCATGGCTCTAACCATGTCTCAGACCCTAGTACATTCGAAAAGTTTCCTCCACTGAACACAAATGTGTCATCAAAAAAGCAAGATCGTAGACTAACATCATCGGCACTGTTTGACCACCAATTAGTAGCTCCTTGAGTAGGGCCAACTCCTAATGATCCGGCATCTGGAGTTATAACCCATGTACCATCAACTGGAGTTGTTTGAACCGCGTCTTTGGTAAGTCTAAACCTCCACCATACGCCAGAACCAGCTTCAATATCAAGAACCATATTATTTGCGTCTAACGATTCTACTAAGTAAGTAATTGTGTTATCAGCAGGCAATCCATCCTCTCCTCCATTATGTGCTTTAGCTAAGCCAACATAAGCTCCTAATCCACTAACAGTCAATGTTCCAGCAGATTCATCGTAAACATAAGTTGCAGGACTTGAGCCATTGTGTGGGGCTATTGGAGCTCCACATGCCTCAGGGTCGACTCCTTGCCATGGCTCGAGCCAGGTATCAGATCCTACTACATTCGAGAAGTTTCCTCCATTGAATACAAAAGTATCATCAAAAAAGCAAGAACGTACATTTACATCATCAGTACTATTTGACCACCAATTAATAGCCCCTTGAGTTGGACCTACCCCAAGTGCCCCTGCTTCTGGAAGCATTCTCCAAGTACCTTCAAGTGGAGATGGACCTGATGGGGATTTATAAAAGTAGATATTATCAATAAAAACAGTACCGGCCGCCCAAGGAGTTCCAACAAACTTTAATTGAAATATATCGGTTACTACTTGTCCAAGATCAGTGTATGCACTAACAGGGATATCTATACTAGTCCAGTTATCAGCTGTTAAGCTTGTCACGATAGGAGTTTCAGTAGATGCTCCATCTACACCATTAATCAAAGAAGTTTCAATATCAGTGACCGAATTAGCTGTCCAGACATCAATATGAAGGTATTCCATTGTTGAAACATCAACAGAAGTTCCATCAGCTAAAGAAATTCCTTGGTAGCTTAAGTTGATATATTGTAACATCGTATCTCCAGCTAAATCATATAAATTCCATCCACTTCCTTGTCCTCCTTGACCCCAGTCTGGGAAATAATTTGTTCCTGGAAGATCACTATAAACAGAACTAAATATTGAAATAACATCCTCATCAGCTCTTGTTGGAGGAGTAGGCGCTGAAGCGACAGGAGCTTCTATTGCAGTAACTTCAAAATCTTCATTATAAACTGTTGTTTCGATTGCTGCTCCCATAACTTCTACTGTAATTGTATAAGTTCCAGATTCTGTAAAATCTATAAACACAGTATCACCGATATTTGCAGTTACTGGAGAAGGGGTTTCTTCAGTAGTTCCCGGGGCAGTAACATCAAAACTAACAGCAAAATCAGCTGAAGCTGTAATATTAACACGCTTGGAAATCGCAGAATCATTTTCAATAACAACCTCTAAATTTGAAGGTGATTGAAATGAAATAACTAACTCTTGTTCTAGAGTTGTTTCTAGTCCTGTAACTCCATAAGCTACGGCGCTTACTGTGTATGTACCTTCTACATATGTGTGAGTTGTACTTTGACCATTAGTGAAATTTACAGGGTCTGAAGTATCATCTCCAAAATGAATATCAAACTCAACTGCTCCTTGAGCGGTCGGAGTGATTGAAACAACACCTGTATTGTCTTGAGTCACTTGAAAAAGCATTGCTAATTCAGAGGGAGCTTCAACGCTAGTACTAAAGTTTATGTCTTTTTGGTCGTCTGAACATGTAGTTAATGCTAAAAGAACAACAGAAAGACTAAATATATATTTAAGTATTTTCATAATAATGTTTTTTAATAGTTTGGATTTTGATTCCAGTTTCCGTTTGAAAATTGAATTTCTTGGACTGGAATTGGAAATAATTCATGTTTACCGACTTGAAAGCCTTCAATTTCAGATGCTGCTTGTCCGGTTCTTACAAGGTCAAAGAAACGATGTCCTTCTCCTACTAACTCTACATGTCTCTCATGATAGATTGCATCTGTTAATTCTGAGCCAGAAGCAGACACATTATTAGAATCGCCTCCAAAAGCTCGAGAACGCACCATGTTTAAATAAGACTGCGCTTTTGCGTCATCAATACTTCCTCTATTATTTGCTTCAGCTGCCATTAGCAATACATCTGCAAAACGAATTGATCGGTAATTATTTGGATTTGTCAAGTTTTGATCGCCAATATTCTGATCGCCTTGGCGAGGGATATACTTTCTATTATAATAACCAGTATGCTCATACCCAAGGCCATAAGTAGCTCCTGTTTGTTCAGCCCATGCTTCGATGTCAAGTACAGAAACCTCTTTCCTTGAATCTCCATCTTCAAAGCTGTCTACAGTTTCTTGAGTGGGTACATTAAAACTATATCCAGAATCATAAGTTGGTCCGGTATGGTTTCTGATACCATTGAATCCAACAGCTACATTACCTTCACTACACTGCAGACAACCAAAACCAGCACCTTCAGCATCGGTATACTGAACCTCAAACACAGACTCTACATTATTTTCTCCTTCGTTTTCAAACATTGTTTCATAGCTAGTAGCTAATTGGTAAGGTCCGTTGTTAATAACGTTGTCTAAAACAGTAGCCGCTTCGCTAAATTTGTCTTGGTATAAGTAAGCTTTACCTAGTAAAGCTTCAGCAGCTCCTTTGGTAACACGTCCAACTTGAGGAGCATTATAATCTAAGTTGTTAACTGCAAATATTAAATCACTTTCGATAAGCGCATAAACTTCCTGGGCAGAATATCTAGCAATGGATAATTCATCTCCAGGCGCAAAACGTTTTCCTGACCCTAGTAAAGCAGCATCATAATCTTTAATAGGAAGACCCCCAAACCATTTAACTAATTCGAAATGATAATAAGCTCTAAGAAAACGAACTTCAGCAATCATTTTATTTCTTCCCTCAAAATCTGTTTTATCTTTAAATTCTAAGAAATAATTAGCTCTACTTATTCCAGAAAACATCCAACTCCAAACATCTCTTAGGTTACTATTTACTGGAGTATGTCCCATGTCATCTATTTGCTGAAAACCAACAACATCTGTCGCGCTTTCACCTCCACATAATGTGTTATCAGATGCAATTTCACCAAGCAATACATTGACGTAAGAAGCTTGTAATAAATCATAGACTCCTACAAGAGCCATGTAATAATCATCTTCAGAATTAAAGTATCCTTGAGAATCAATATTATAATTATCAGTTTCGTCCAAATATTCATCTGAACAAGAGTAAATCCCTGTAGCAACTAGCGTAAACACCAAAATTGCTGTTATTATGTTTTTATTTTTTTTCATCGTGTTTTATTTAAAATGAGATATTTAGTCCAAGAATATACTGTCTAACCGTTGGATAGAAACCGCTATCAATACCTCCTCCTAAAGCTTGTCCAGTACTTGCTGCTGGATCAAACCCTTTGTATTCAGTAAAGGTAAATGCGTTATTAACAGATGCATAAAGGCGTACTTTAGATAATCCGAAATCTTCTAAAGTTTCCTTAGGTAAACTATATCCTAATTGAATATTTTGAATACGTACAAAAGAAGCGTCTTCAACATAAAAGTCTGAAAATAATTTATTAGTAGAGGCTCCAGTTGTCGCTCTAGGAACAGTATTACTTGTTCCTGGTCCTGTCCATCTGTCTAGGTAGTAATCTAAACGATTCACATTTGGTTGATCGCGTTCATAATTTCGAACCATGTCTTTTCCTACCTCAGCAAAAGCATACATGCTAAGATCAAAACTCTTGTAATTAACTGAAAAGTTGAAACCCATGTAGTAATCTGCCAATGGCTTACCTATAAAAGTTCTATCATCTGAATTAATCTCTCCGTCTCCATTAACATCTACGTAACGAATATCTCCAGGTACAGCTCCGTAACCTAATCCTTCTTGAGAAGGGTGTGCGTCTACGTCAGCTTGTGTTTGAAAAATCCCATCAGTTTGTAGTCCGTAGAAATAGCCTATTGGCTGACCGTTTTCCATTCTTGATGGAGGTAGGGGCTGGCCGACTCCAAAAGAACCACCTGTAAGTGGAACTTCTGCATTTACGTCGATAACCGTTCCTTCAATCTTAGTAATATTATAGCTTACATTGTATGATAAGTCTTCCGTAATATTATCTCTGTAGTTAATCAAAAACTCTAATCCCTCAGATCGCGTTGTTCCAGCATTTACAGTTGGTGATCCTGAACCAGGAGCAGTGGTTCCTAAAATACCAGATACTGGTAATCCAGGAATTAATAAATCAACTCTGTCTTCTAAAAAGTAGTCAGCAACAATTTCTAATTTGTTTCCAAAAAACTTTGCGTCTACTCCTATATCAAGTTTTTCAGCTGTTTCCCACTTCGCTGCAGCATTAGCTATAGGTCCATTTGCAACTCCATTTGTTAAAGCTCCGTCAAAAACATAAGTAGCTTCTCCGCTAAGAGCAGATCTGTAAAGGTCATTTCCAACTAGGTTACCTAAAGTTCCGTAACTTCCACGAATTTTCAAGAAATCAATAACTTCATTATTCTTCAAAAAGTTTTCATCAGAAATTTTCCAACCTGCAGTGACTGATTTAAAATAATCAATTCTATTGTCCTTAGCGAATGCTGAAGAACCATCTCTACGAATCATCGCAGAAAATAAATACTTTCCTTTGAAATCATATTGAAGTCTCCCAAAATAAGAAAGTAAACGGTTGTCATATATATACGATCCATTTTCTTTAGCATCACTAGTACCTGTAGTTAGTGCAATGTCAGCAAACTCCCAAGAGTTATTTGGGACATCAAACCCAGTAGCAAATAATCCATTACCCCAGTTTTTAATCACAGTTGTTCCAACGGTAGCCTCCATGTTGTGTTTGTCAGCAAAAGATTTTTTATAAGTCGCAAACGTATCCCATGTATAAGAATCGAATTGACTCTTACTCTGACTAACTGTACTTCGACTTGTATTGAACACTTTTCCAGCTCCATAATTAACAATAGGTGAAAATGATTTAGATTTATCACTATACGTTTTGAAACCCATCCTGGATGTAACCGTTAAATCATCTGTTAACTTATATTCAAGCTGGAAATTACCTTCAATACTACTACCGAAGTAAGTATTGTAAGTGTCACGGATTTGTGAAAAAGGATTGATTATTTCATTTCCAAAAATTCCATTAACATCTTCTTGATCCAGAGCAAACATAGGAGAATAACTAATAGCGTTAAATAAGATAGACCCTAAACCTGATTCGTTAATAGTTTTTCTTCTGTTAGAAAAATAGTTAAGATTTAAAGTAGACTTTAGACGATCATTAACATCAATACCGAGATTTAATTTGATGTTATCTCTAACGTAGTTGGATTTATCACTTGCAATTATACCGTCTTGATCTAAACGTGTGGCACCCAAATAATAAGTTACATTCTCAGTACCACCTGAAAGACTAACATTGTGGTTTGTCATTAATGCTTGGTCAAATAACTTGTCTTGCCAATTTGTACCGTACGCTGGTCCTGCGATGTTGTCATAAGGCAATGGCTGACCGTTATTAGCATAACTTTCATTAACTAAAGCCGCATATTCACTAGCATTTAAAAGGGATAACTTTTTTGTTGTTTCTTGTATTCCTGCATAAGTATTATATGAAACCTTAGGGGCAGTATTTTTCTTTCCTTTTTTGGTTGTTACTAAGATAACCCCATTGGCACCTTCAACACCATATATGGCAGCCTGAGCATCTTTTAAAACGGTAAGACTTTCAATGTCGTCTGGATTTAAACTATTAAAGCTAGAAACTATATATCCATCAACAACTAGCAGAGGATCATTGTCAGTATTACTGCTAACCCCTCTAATTAAAAATCTAAATCCACTACCTGGAGAACCAGACTGGGTAGAAACAGATACACCTGTTGTAGTTCCCTGAAGAGCCTGAGACACATCAACTGGTCTTAGCTTTTCGATTGTTTCAGAACCTACAATAGAAACAGATCCAGTAAGATCTTTTCTGCTTTTAGAACCATAACCAATCAAAACAACTTCATCTAAGGACTCGTTGTCTTCAACTAACTTAACATTCATCTCCGCAGAAACTGGGAGTTCTAATGTTTCAAATCCAACATAAGTAAACACTAAAGTTGCATCTGATTGAACATTTGAGATAGTAAAATTACCATCGAAATCCGACACAGCTCCTGAGCTAGTGTTCTTGACGATAATGTTAACACCTATTAATGGTAAGCCATCAACGCTGGATTTTACTGTTCCATTAACTGAAACATTCTGGGCAGTTGCATTAAACACAAAAGCAAAGCTTAACAGTAATGCAAAAAATAATTTTTTCATAAATATTAGTTTAATTAAATTTTTGTTAAATCTAATCTATGTATTTGATAATTACACAAAATTTGACTCTACAAAAAACATACATGTGAAAAATAATGCCTCAAATTTATCAAAATCATACTATTTAAGATCAAAAATAAGTTTTTATTAATCGGCTGTTTTAATAACCATAATTCATGAAACGGATACATGTATAGCTATTGTATGGTTTAAAACTAGAAGTGTTGTGTTTTTAAAGCTCTAAAATATAGCTAGTCAAACTAGATTCATGAGGTAGACCTATCTTTTTTCGCAAACGATATCGCTTAACCTCTACGCTTCTGTAAGAAATATTTAATAATGGTGCTATTTCTTTTGATGTTAGATTAAGTCTTAAATAAGCACACAGTCTTAAGTCGTTGGGTGTAAGACTAGGGTGAAGAGATTTTATATGCTTAAGAAAGTCTTTATCTGCATTATTAAAGGCTTCTTCAAAAAGTTTCCAATCGTCTGTATTGTTTAAATTTTTGTCAATAATCTTAATGACCTTAGTTAAATCTTGTCCTCCGTCTTTATCCTTTAATTCTTTTTTAATATTGTTAAGGAATTCGTTCTTTTTAATAAGGCTCATTGTAGAGATGGCTAACTCACGGTTTTTACTTTCAATATCTAATTTTAATTTCTCATTATTTAACTGCATGAGCTTTTGAGAAGATTCTAATTCTTTAAGTGCGATATCTTCTTCCGATTTCTTAAGAACTTTGAGTTGCTGCTTTTTGTAGTAAGTCTTATAGCTGTTGTGGATAATAATCCACAAAGACGAAACCAAAAGAAGATATAAAATAATCGCTAAATTAGTAAGGTACCATGGCCTTTCAATAACAAAAGAGAACGAACTGGTGTTAACCGTTTCGGTTACTCCTGTTTTACCTTTGACCATAAAACGGTAGTTTCCGTGTGGTAAGTTTTCAAATACTTGATAACTATCTTGCGACCAATCAGACCATCTAGTTGACCATCCCTCGAGCATGTACGAGTAGTTTTTCTTAACAATGTTGTGGTAATGAGGAATCGAATAATTAAAATAGAGACTATTAGTCTCATAGTCTAAGGTTTGATTAGATTCTAAACCTAGCTTAAGCTTTTCTTGATCCATCATACTTGCTTCAACAGAGTTGAGTTTAATATTATAGAGATGGCTTGGCTTAGAGGTGCTAGAGTTAAAAATAAAATAGCCATTAGAAGAACCTAAAAGATACTCATCTACGCCAATCTTAGTTAGATTTTCAAAGCCACTAACTACTGTTCTAAAATTAGAAAGTGACACAGGAATAATTTCGGAATTAGGGATTTCTGAAATGCTTCCAGTGCTAACTATCAAAATATTATTATCCGCAAAGCACCACTTAAGACCATCTGATTCTTTCACATCCATTAGTGTCGATCGAATTATGAAGCTGCTCAGAAGGTTACTAAAAGAATCTGAGGTAATAAACTCCCCCTGGGTATCAACGTATTTAGAAACTCCCTCCGAGGAGGTGTAATATAAATCATTAGAGAAATTTAAAATACTCGAACCACTACCTTTTTTAACAGATGAGGAGATATTAGATACACTTGAAACAGATAGAAGGTCATCAGTCAGTTCCAACTCGTAAAGCCCTCTAAGTTCATGGTTAACAAATATTTTATTTCCTCTTTGTTCGTAAAATCGAGCAGATAGCTCAAACCCTTTAATTTTATTTCTAAAAACCCATTTTCCTGATGACTTTTCCAGAAAACTTAGCCCAGAATAGTTGCCTTGTAAAATAATAGTAGGATTATTTGCTAGCTGTTTAAAGTCCCAGGTTCCAGGTAAGTCAAAAATTGTTTGATGTATTTTTTGATCTTTAATTATAAAGGTTCCTGAGTCATGGCCACAGAACAGTAAATCATCAATGACCTTGAGGCTCCAAACTTGACCATTAGTACCCTCAATAAATGTAAAATTAGTATCAAACTCTCTACGCTTGTAAAAAAGGCCCTGGTTGGTTCCTAAAAACAAATAGTCTTCGTAAATTATTGAGGAATAAACAGTTCCTATAACGCCTTTTGTATCGTTATAAACTGTAAACTGTGTGGATAGATTAATGAAACTAATTCCAATATCTAATCCAAGCCATAAATTATTTTGCTGGTCTTCAAAAACAGATAAAACTGTATTATTGCTAAGACCTTTCTCAAAATTTAGATCATATTTCAGATGTCCTTCTGATGTGATCTGGAAATAACCTTTTGAGACTGTGCCAAGAATGACACTGTTATCTTTAAGTTTGGTTGAACTAAATATTCTGAGTGAGTGAAGATCTATACTAGGGTCAATTTTCCAAGGAACTAGTTTTTTATTTTCCAAAAAATAAAACCCATTAGATTCAGTTATGATTAGTAATTTCCCATCAAGATCAAACATGTCAACCAATTTATTAGCTTCTAATCTAGGGTCGCTTATTACTAGTTCTGTAGTGCCATTGATAAATTTAAAAATTCCTGTATTAAATTTACTGAAGAATAAAACTCCATTAACAACAAAAATGTTTGAAATATCATCATCTGATTCAATAAAAGAAAACTCGTTTGTGACTATGTTAATTAAATAAACCCTTGAGTAAGACTGAAAAACTAACCAGTCATCTAGCTTAAGTATCTTCCAAAATTGTTCTTCATCTGTTAATTCAATGTCTAATTTTTGAGCTAATGAGATATACTCTAAAACATTTTTATTATTTTTCTTCCATATACCAAAGTCCATATAACTTCCAGTGTATATATCGTTCCCAACAGCCTTTACAGACCTTACAATAGAATTGTCAGGAACTGGATATAAACTCCAATTAACTCCGTCAAATTCAAGAAGCCCAGAATTATTTGCAAAATACATGGTCTGATCAGAAGTCTGAGAGATTCCCCAGTTTTGATTTTCTGCCCCGTATAAATCAGGAGCATATGCCATTAAGGGTGGATGCTCTTGAGCTTCAAGATTTAGAAAACTGAATACAACTAAAATAAAATATACTATCCTCATAAAAACAGATTTCTCTACAATATTTTTAATTAAAATATATGTTATTCATTAAATGGAATCAAATATAACACAAATATTAGAATGCCATTTATAATATCCATAAACTGTCCAAATTACAGTTGATAAAAAATATTGTTTATAATGATTCATATAATATGATTTACCACTATTAAATGAGGCTATAGAATTTTTCATGGCAGAATTAATTATATTTGTTGTTAATTAACTTTTTTTGAGCAGTTTCATGAAAGCTAATATTAACCTATAAGTCAAAAAAATGATTGCTAAATATTTATCCGTAATTATCTTATCGATTTTGTTAATGACCACAGTTAGCGCCCAAACAATCAGAATCAATGAAGTATCCTCATCAAATTCCTTATACTTTGATGAAGATGGAGATACTCCAGATTGGATAGAACTGTACAATTTTGGATCACAAACTATTTCACTAAACAACTGGACGTTATCCGACGATATTCAAGATCTTGGCAAATGGGCTTTTCCAAATTTATCTTTAACCCCAGAAAGTTATATATTATTGTGGGCCTCCTCAAAAGACAGGCCTAACTTATCTTATTTTACGACTCTTATTAACCAAGGAGACATTTTTCAATATTTAATCCCTACATCTGAGCCAAACCCGAACTGGAAAAATTTGGATTTTGACGACTCCAACTGGTTACAAGGAGGCTCTGGGTTTGGATATGATGATGGAGATGATGAAACTATAACCCCTGACGGAACTCTTTCTGTTTACTTGCGAAAGCTATTTAATATATCTGATTTACAAAACTTAAATTCACTAATATTAGATATCGATTATGATGATGCATTTGTAGCTTATATTAATGGAATTGAAGTAGCAAGAGCAAATATTAACGGAAGCCCTCCTGCATATAATTCTGGAACAATTCAAAATCATGAAGCGCTAATGTATAATGGAGGATCTCCTGAGCGTTTTATAATAACTGATCTAAGCCCTATATTAATTGAAGGTGAAAACATTTTAACGATTCAAGGACATAACATTAATAGTACCTCATCAGATTTCACTTTAATTCCATTTTTATCAGCCATTTTTTCAAGCCCGATTCAATTCGGGACAACTCCACCTGAAATATTAGGATTTATTTCTGATCATCTTCACACTAATTTTAAGATTTCTTCAAATTCAGAAACCATTACTTTGAGCAACTCTTCTGGTGAAATAATAGACCAACTGACTGTTGAAAACTTACCTCCAGATACATCGTTAGGTGTTTATGAAAATAGTCCTGATCTGGTAATTTATTCTGAGACTACTCCTGGATATCAAAACTCTAACAATTACTTTACAGGCGCAATTGATGAATCTGTTGTCTTTTCAAATAATGGTGGATTTTTAAGTGAGTCTATAAGTCTTTCTCTTTCTGGAAATTCAAGCGGACAAGTTATTCGATACACAACTGACGCTACAATCCCAACTGAAAACGATCTAATTTACTCTTCACCTCTTGAGGTAAGCAATAATTCTACAATAAGGGCGAGAATTTTTCAAACTAACTATCTTCCCTCTCCAACGTCCAGTAAATCATATGTTTTTGATGACGTACCAGATATTGATACTGTTTTTTTAACTACAGATCCTGATAATTTATTTGATGAGGAAACTGGGATATATGCTTTTGGAGAAGCTGGATCTTATGATACTTCGGAGCCTTATTTTGGAGCTAACTTTTGGGAGGATTGGGAGCGACCCGTTCATATCTCATTTTACGATAGTGAAACAAATGAAGTTGAATCTGAATTTGATGGAGGTTTAAAGATTTTTGGGGGTTGGAGTCGGGGGCAAAACCCTCAACGCTCGTTGGCGCTATACGCTCGTGGGCAATATGGATACTCTAAGTTTGAAGAATCATTTTTTGAAGAACTTTCATATGACGATTTTCAGTCTTTGGTTCTAAGAAACTCTGGACAAGATTGGACAAGGTCATCAATAAAAGATATTACACTAACAAGTCTTATGCGCGGATCAGGGCTAGATTTTCAAGAACATAATGCTGTATCAACTTATATCAATGGTGAATACTGGGGTTTATATAACATGCGAGAAAAAACCAATGAGCATATGTTAGCTTCAAAACACAATATTGATGCTGAGGAGATTACAATATTACCTGGGGGTGATTATACTGATTATAATAACCTTGTGGGTTATACAACATCAATAGACCTAAGTATTGATGCTAATTTTGAATATATTAGAGAGAGAGTTGACCTTGTAAACTATGCATTGTACCAAGCTGCTAACATTTATTATAATAATACTGATTGGCCTGGAAATAATGCTAAATTCTGGAACCACCCGAACGGAAAATGGCGATGGATAATGTATGATACAGATTTTGGCTTTGGGCCTTGGTGGAATCCTGGAAACTTCTGGGAAGACACGCTTAGCTTTGCATTAGAGCCCAATGGGCCGGATTGGCCAAATCCTCCATGGTCTACTTTACTATTTAGAAGATTGACTACTAATATTGGGTTTAGAAACCAATTTATTAATCGCTATGCTGATGAGATGAATACTCGTTTTCTGGCAGTCAATGTAGAAAATCACATTACTCTTCTTAACGATAAAATAACTTCTGAAATTCCTTACCATTATGAACGATGGGGTAAAGACCCTAGTTTAGCTAATTATTATAGAGATAAGATGAAGGAATTTGCTAATCAGAGACCTTTCTATGCAAAAGAGCACATTAAGGCTAAGTTTGATCTTCCAGACTATCATGAATTAAAAATTTTTAACTTTAATACATCTGAAGGATTTGTTAAGGTAAATAATAATTTAAAAATCCAAGAAACCTCATGGGGAGGAGATTATTTTGAGACTGTTCCTGTTCAGCTAAAGGCAGTTCCGGAAGCGGGCTACGAATTTTCTCATTGGGGGGGTGAATCTGATTCAACAGAGGAAACTATATACATTGATTTAACAGATTTAACTGTAGTGATTCCCTATTTCTCAGCTGTAAATTCCCATGACCTAATTGTTATCAATGAGATAAATTACAACTCTGCAACTGATTTTAATTCAGATGATTGGATTGAGCTATATAATCCAAATCCATACGAAGTAGACATTTCACTTTGGAAACTAAAAGATAATGATGACAATCATGAGTATGTAATCCCTGAGGGAACTGTTATTGAAGGTGAAGACTTTATTGTAGTGGTCAAAGATGTTGCAGACTATACCTCTGTTTTTCCCGCTGCATTAAATTATATTGGAGAATTAGGATTTGGCTTAGGTTCAAGTGGAGATAGTGTTCGTCTGTTTGATTCTGAAAACATTCTTCAGGATCAGGTAATTTATACTTCAGAAAGCCCTTGGCCTAATTGCGCCGATGGAACGGGCTACACCTTGGAATTAAATAACCCAGAGCTAGATAACAGCCTTGCTGAAAACTGGAGTTGTATTAATTTAGGTGGAAGTTCAAATGCGCCAAATGAAGAGTCATTAAGTGACTTAAATATAGTTAAGAACGCTCCTGTTATATACCCTAACCCTGCTAAATCAGTGATAAATATAATGGGCGATACCTCTACATTTGATATGACTATTTATAATGTTACTGGTCAAAAGTTAATTGAAGTAAAGAGAGTAAACCAAATAAACGTGGAGTCGCTTACTGCAGGTATGTACTTTATTAAGATTCATGAAAACAACAGGTATTATACTTTGAAGTTTTTAAAACAATAACTGTTTTATTACAAGAATAAATAATGGATTATGTTTTATAACAATGACTCAGATTTATCGAAAACAAAACAGTCTTTATATATTTGTGTAATATCTTTTTATAAAATAAGAACTTGAAGCGGGGCTTAAAACAACTAAATAAAATCAACTTTTGAATTTGAAAAAAATTAAATTTCTTGTTTGCTGTATTTTAGCTTTGAACTGCAACTTCATTTCAAATGCAGACAGTGAACTAGATCAACTAATCGAAAAATTAGATAGTGTCATGCAAGCGCGTGGAGATTATGAGCGTAGTGTAGAAAACCAACTAATTAACTTAAAAGACTTACTAAAAGAACAGAACACTTCAACAGAAAACAAGTATTTTATAATAAATAAAATCATTGAGATCTATGAATACTACAGCTTTGAAGAGGCTCTGAAATATATTGAACAAAACCTAAAACATGCGAGAACACTTAATAACAGCTATTTTATTGAAGAGTGTAAACTAAAACTTTCGAAGTTATTAATCTCATCAGGACGTTACAAAGAGTCAGTGGACCTGCTGGGTGGGATTAATAAGAACTCATTAAACCCTAAGCTTCATAGGAATTATTATTCTGCCTTTACTGAAGCATATTCAAGATTAAGTTTTTACACACCAGTTACTGAGAGTAGGAAGAATTATCTAGAGTTATACACTATTTACCGCGATTCATTAGTGAAAACACTACCAAGGAATTCTGAAGAGTATTTGGCATTAGTGGAAAACCAACAAAGGGATGATGGACAAATAGAATTAGCTTTTAAAACTAATGACAAACGATTATCTATGGTTAAAACAGATTCTAGACTGTTTGCACTGATTGCTTTTGAAAGATCAATTTCTTATAGATTACAGAGAAACGTAAAACAAGAAAAAAAATATTTAATCCTCTCTGCTATAGCGGATATCAAGAATTCCGTAAAGGATAATGCATCACTGACTGAATTGGCAACAATCTTATTCAAAGAAAGAGATTTGGAACGAGCATATAAATTTATTAATTTTTCGTTTGAGGATGCTGAAACTTATAACTCCCCGCTTAGGTTTGTAAATTTATCTAATATTTTGCCCGTAATTACAAAGGCATACGAAAGTAGTACCAATGTTCAGGAATCTAAGCTTAAAAACCTTTTAGTTTATATCAGTGTACTTGCTGCGTTCTTACTAGGACTGGTATTCTTTGTGTATAACCAAATTAAGAAGCTTTCATTAACTAGAAACAACCTTAAACTTGCAAATGATGAATTACAAAATTTAAATCTAAAATTGAGTGATTCTAATGACAACTTAAATAACCTATATGAAGAACTCAGTAAATCAGATAAAGTAAAGGTAAATTCGCTTGGTGTATTTCTCAACTTATATTCCGATTATATAAATAAATTAGAACTTTATCGAAAAATGGTGAGAAAGCACCTAGTCACCAATAAGATAAATGACCTGATTAACTTGACAAAATCTAATGAAATCATCAATAGTGAAATCAAGCTGTTTAATAAAAACTTCGACGAAGCATTTTTACATATATACCCTGATTTTGTAGAAAAGCTAAACCAACTACTTAAAACGGACTCAAAGGTAAATTATAACTTAAACTCAAAAGAGTTGAGTACTGAAATTAGAATTTTCGCTTTGATTAGGCTAGGGATTACAAGTAGTTCTCAGATTTCAAAAATTTTACGATACTCTGTAAACACTATTTACAACTATAGAGTCAAGGTTAAAAATAATGCTCTCAACAGAGAAGATTTTGAAACAGATATCACAAATATTGTCTAATAAGCTAAGTATTCAAAACCTGTTAGACTTAAAAATATAGATTTTTAAATCTACACTTTTACTGTGATTAATCTACTTTTTATTATTCATAAAATGCTTATTTTTAGTTGTTTGGATTTTTATTTTTAATAAAAACCTACTCTAAATCTATGTTAATTTTTTTTTAATATACTTATGGTTGATATTTGTGTTGAATTGTAAAACCACAGTTTAGCCGCTGAATTCATTTTAAACCAAGATTTCCGGCAATAATTTATATTGAATTGTATAAAAATAAAATGAAATGAAACAAAAATTACTTTTACTTTCTCTATTTATTTCAGGAGTGTTAATTAGTCAGGAAACTATGCATATAGATTTTGATGAAAATAATCCTGGGGTTGTTATGAACAGTTGGGATTCTTCAGCAAGTTTTGCTAAGATCGCTAACCCCGACTTATCAACTGAAAATCCGTCTAATTTTGTTGGCCAATTTACATCTGGAAACAACAATGGAATAGGAATTGGAGTTATTGACCCTACTACTATATTTACAACTCCCTTTGACCTTTCTTCACTGTCATATTTTAAAATGAAGGTATGGTCAAGCGAAGAGATAGAAGTTACTTTTCACATTGAAAATTCTCCAGACTGGGGAAACTATATTGAAAAAACTGAATCCATAGGAAGTGATCAACTAAATCAGTGGGTTGAGTTAACTTTTGATTTCTCTGCAGAAATTAATATTTTTATGAATAACATCGTTATCCTAATTGGAGGCGATAACACTGAAGAAGGAGATAACTATTATTTTGATGATATCATAGGTCCTCCGTTATATAATTTTGCTGCTTATCAGTATTCCCCAACTGATAATGCTACAGAAGTTTCAGTTGGATCTAACATCGTAATAACAACAAATAATACATTTACAGCCGCTCAAGGTGTAACTATTAGTGACGTTAATAGCGTCGTTGCTCTACGCCAAGGAGATATAAATGGGACTGATGTCGCATTTTCGGCCAATATTAGTGGAGGTAATAACGAAATAACGATTGATCCTATCAACGACTTAGAATTCACTACCACATACTGGTATGGCATTATTGATGATCAAATATTCCACGCAAATGGAACATCTGTAACGGGCGTAAATGCGACATTTACGACAAAAGATCCTATTGTAGGAGATATTAATGAAATGCTGTTTGATTTTGACACTGTAAATCAAGACCTTGAATTTGTAAGCTGGGGCGGAACTGGTTTTAGTAAAATCTCAAATCCAGACCCTAGTGGAATCAATACCTCGGACAATGTAGGGCAATACACTCATGCTGGAAACGATTCAGGTTTAGAAAATGACTTAGTCAATGGAGGCACGCCTTTAGAGGCGCCAGACTTTTCAGAAACTCCATTTATAAAAGTAAAGGTTTGGGTTGATAAGCCAGTTGATGTTATGGTAAGAATTCAAAACTTTCCTGATTATGGTCAAGGATTTGATCAAACGATTGCCGTGACCGAAATAAACCAATGGGTGCAATTAATATATAATTTCGGATCAGTTACGGCTACTAATTATGATAGAGCTCAAATTTATTTTGACAGAAACCAAACTGGAGGAACTGTTGCCGGAGATTTATACTATTTTGATGATTATGAAAAAAGTAATGTTGCTCCTCAAGCAGAAATAACCTTATCTCCAAACGAAGGGTCCACTGATGTTTCATTGGCATCTGGAATGACAATAACTTCTAACTTGGCATTTGAAAACCTGGATGGAACGACTATTACAGATATTAATTCAATGGTTGAGTTACGGGAAACCGATGCCAGTGGTGCAATAATTTCATCTACAGTGACTATCTCTGAAAACAAAACACAGATATCTATTGTTCCCTCTTCACTTCTAAGCCCAAACACCACTTATTGGTATGGAATCTTAGAGAATATGATACAATTTGAAAATGGTGAATCCGTAACTGATGCTACATCAAGTTTTACAACAACAGCAGAGGCTATCGAAATGGTGATTTATGAAGACTTTGATGAAGTCTCATTGAGTACTGTTTCGGAAACCATGGGAGACCCTGCTGGCAGCTACGTTCTTTCTTTAGACCCAGAAAATGTATCAAATGGAGTTCAACAATGGGATAAAGGAGATTCTTGGGGGGGATGGGAACGCATCCACATTGAGATGATTAATCCATTTGACATGGGACAGCACGATCTTTTTTCGGTACGTGTTTACTCACCTGTTCAAACACAAATGATGTTAAAATTAGCAGATGCTAGAGATGATGGAGATCAAAATGGATTTATAGAATTACGGCAAGATATTGTGCTAACCAACCAATGGCAAACCTTATATTTTGACATGTCAGACATCGCAGACAGTATTAGCTTTAGCCATTTATTTATCTTTATTGGACCTGGTGATCCAGGTGTGACCGGGACATTTTATATAGATAATATTGAAGGACCTCAACTACAAAATACAGCTGGATTAGAAGACTTAATCACAACAGCTTTTAGCATGTATCCAAACCCTAGCTACGATACAGTATTTTTCAAAAACTTAAACGGAGAAAAATTAATAAAAATCTATGACATAAACATGAGACTAATCAAATCAGAATCTATTAATGAAAATCAAATTTCAATAGAAAACTTAGATATAGGACTCTATTTTGTAGAGGTAAACGGACACGTAGAAAAATTAATAAAAAAATAAGTTATTAATTTACATTATAATTGCAATAAGCTCTTGAAAAAGAGCTTATTGCAATTTAAGATACTAAATCAAACGAATGATACCAACTAAAAAAAAATCACTTAAGATAGTCTCTTTAGTTTTTACATTTTTCATAACTTTTTGTTCCTATGGTCAGTCTATGATTGTTAAAGGTAAGGTTGTTGATGAAAAAGGAATTCCCTTGATAGGAGTTACTATTATTGAACAAGGCGTTA
>Ga0209192_10001022_pt1 | contig 23939 bp, 21 predicted proteins | sample ArcticOcean_MG_C_11_FD_187433 | JGI IMG/M metagenome (GOLD analysis project Ga0209192, IMG submission 187433) | Marine microbial communities from western Arctic Ocean - ArcticOcean_MG_CB2_154 (SPAdes) (version 2) | ecosystem: Environmental > Aquatic > Marine > Oceanic | place: Arctic Ocean... | reverse complement strand
CCAGTTCAACATATTGCAAAAGCGTCAGAAACTGGTCATGCGACTAATATTATCGCTGGAATCGGGATTTCAATGAAGTCTACTGCAATTCCTGTGCTTTCAGTTTGTTTAGCAATTTATACTGCTTATGACTTTGCTGGTCTCTATGGTATTGCCATTGCAGCGACCTCAATGTTAAGCATGGCAGGTATCGTTGTAGCCTTAGATGCATATGGACCTATTACAGATAATGCTGGTGGTATTGCTGAAATGGCTGGTATGCCTCAAAGTGTTAGGAATATTACTGATCCATTAGATGCAGTTGGTAATACAACAAAAGCAGTTACTAAGGGCTATGCGATTGGTTCTGCCGGGTTAGCATCATTAGTTTTATTTGCTGATTACACTCATAAATTAGATGCTGCAGGTATTGGAACAAATTTTGACTTAAGTAATCCGAATGTAATTATTGGTTTAATTATTGGTGGCTTAATACCATATTTGTTTGCCGCTATGGCAATGGAAGCTGTAGGAAGAGCGGCCACTGCAGTAGTTGAGGAAGTAAGGCGTCAATTTAAAACTATCAAAGGTATTATGACAGGAAAAGGTCAGCCAGATTACGCTAAGGCAGTAGATTTACTTACAACCTCAGCAATAAAAGAAATGGTGGTACCTTCACTTCTCCCTGTAGTAGTTCCTGTATTAGTTGGCTTATCCCCTCTTGGTGCACAAGGTCTTGGTGGTATGTTGATGGGCACAATTATAACGGGCTTATTTGTTGCAATCTCAATGTGTACAGGTGGTGGTGCTTGGGATAATGCTAAAAAACATATTGAAGATGGAAACCATGGTGGGAAAGGTTCGGAAGCTCATAAAGCATCTGTGACTGGAGATACCGTAGGGGATCCATATAAAGATACAGCTGGTCCTGCAATTAACCCACTAATTAAAATTATTAATATAGTGGCATTATTAATTGTACCTTTACTAGTATAATTAGTAATTAAGCTCTAAAAAAACCTGCCATTTCGCAGGTTTTTTTTTAAATTAAATCTTTTCCCCCGTTAACTTAAAAAATGCTTGACGATATTTTTCACTTGTTTTCTGAATAACCTCATCAGGCAAAGTTGGTGGTGGTGGAGACTTGTTCCAGCTGGTTGATTCAAGCCAGTCCCTTACATATTGTTTATCAAAACTTGGTGGTGAAATTCCTAATTGATACGATTCTTTTGGCCAAAATCTTGATGAGTCCGGTGTAAATATTTCGTCCATAATGTGAACTACACCCAAATTATCCAGCCCGAATTCAAATTTAGTATCCGCAATAATTATGCCTTTATCGTATGCAAATTCATAAGCTTTTTTATATAAATCTAAACTTATTATACTTAGCTGACTAGTTAATTCCTTCCCAATTAAATTTTCACATTCTTTTAGTGAAATATTTTCATCTTGTTTACCAACTTCAGCCTTACTGGAAGGGGTAAAAATAGGGATAGAAAGTTCTTCTGCTAATTTAAGTCCCTTTGGTAAATCAATCCCACAAATTGAATTGTTTAATTCATATTCTTTCCAACCACTTCCGATAATATAACCACGAACAATTACCTCAATTGGGATAGGTTTTAGTTTTTTTGCAACAATGGAGCGATTGATAATTTGATCTGATTCATTTTTATTTACAAAATCAAGAGGGTTTTTCTGTGTTAAATGGTTTGGTATAAGAGAGCTAAACTTTTCAAACCAAAAACTAGCCATTTTAGTTAAAACTTCACCCTTAAAAGGTATGGGATCACTCATGAGAACATCAAATGCTGATAAACGATCCGTCGTTACAATCAATATATTCTGATCATCTATACCATAAATATCTCTAACCTTTCCTTGATTTAATAACTTAAGACTTGAAAGAGAAGTTTGATTTAAGGTAGTCATTTTTTAGCTCTTTTTTCCAATATCTCTATGGCAGGTAATTTCTTTCCCTCTACAAACTCTAAAAAAGCTCCACCAGCAGTTGATACATATGAAATATTTTTCTCCATACCGAAAGCCTCAATGGCTGCAATAGTATCTCCCCCTCCCGCTAATGAAAAAGCAGATGAATTTGCAACTGCATGGGCTAATAATTCAGTACCTTTTGAGAATTGTTTAAATTCGAAAACGCCAATTGGGCCATTCCATAAAATGGTATTAGCTGTTTTAATTTTTTCAGCTATTGCTTTCATCGAAACTATTCCGAGATCAAAAATCATATCATCTGACTCGACCTCACTAATATGTTTTATAACGGCAAGCTCATTCTCATCGAATTTTTTACCACAAACAACATCGGTAATAATAGGTAATGATGCCCCTCGACTTTCAAGCTTTCTAATTATATTTTTTGCTGATGGAATAAAATCTTTTTCGTACAAAGATTTTCCAATATTAAAACCTTGGGCTTTTAAAAAAGTATTAGCAATTCCCCCGCCTAAAATTAATTGGTCAACTCGATCAGACAAAGTATCTAAGATATTAAGCTTTGTAGAAACTTTACTTCCTCCTACTATCGCAACCATCGGTAGCTTAGGCTCTAAAAGAACTTTATTAAGGGCTTCTAGCTCACTTATAAATAACATACCCGCACAGACCTGCGGACAATATTCAGCTACTCCATAAGTTGATGCTTGTTTTCTATGTGCTGTTCCAAATGCATCCATTACAAAAATATCGGCTAGGGCTGCATATTGCCTGGATAAGATTGAATCATTTGCATTTTCTCCCACGTTAAATCTACAATTTTCAAGAACTGCTAACCCACCAGAATCTAAATTAAATGATTCAGAAGTCCAATTCTGAATTAATGGTACCGTTTGATTTAAATACTTACTTAGATATTTTGCAACTGGCTCAAGAGAATCTCCCATTGAGAAACGACCTTCATCCGGCCTACCAAGATGTGATGTAACCATAACTTTTGCGCCTTTTTTCATGGCGTACAAAATAGTTGGTAGTGATGCTTGAATTCTATTTTCTGAAGAAATTGTCCCAGACCGAATCGGAACATTCAAATCAGCTCTTATTAGAACTTTTTTATTTTTTAGGTCAAAATCACTAATGCGATTCATAGTCAAAATAATTTATTTTGCATTCATCATGGCAACTGCAGTATCTAGCATGCGACAACTAAATCCCCATTCATTATCGTACCAAGCAAATACTTTAACTAAACTTCCATCTCCACTTACCTTCGTGAGGGTTGAATCAAAGTAGCTTGAAGCAATTGTGTGGTTAAAGTCGACTGATACCAAGGGTTCGTCATTGTAGGCTAATATACCTTTAAGAGCTCCTTGTGCTGCCTCTTGCATTATTTTATTTACCTCTTCTTTGGTAGTTTTTTTTGAGGGTGTAAATGTAAGGTCTACTAAAGAAACATTAGTAGTTGGCACACGAATAGCAATGCCATCTAATTTACCCATAAGTTCAGGAATTACTAACCCTATTGAAGCAGCAGCTCCAGTTTTAGAAGGAATCATTGAAGCAGCAGCAGCTCTGGCACGTCGAATGTCAACATGCATATTATCTAATAATGATTGGTCATTTGTGTATGAATGAATAGTATTCATTAAGCCCGACTCAATTCCAATTTGATCTTGAATAACTTTAGCAATTGGTGCAAGTCCGTTTGTAGTGCAGGATGAATTTGAAACGACTAAATCAGTAGATTTTAAAATACTATGATTAACGCCATAAACAATTGTAGCATCGACATCTTTTTCACCTGGTGCTGAAATTAGTACTTTTTTAGCGCCCTGCTCTATATGAAAATAACTAGATGATTTTCCTCTAAAAGCGCCAGTACATTCTAAAACTACATCAACTTCATAATCTTTCCAAGTTAACTCTTTAGGATTTTTTGTATTAAGGTATTTAATTTTATCGCCATTGATTAAAAAATAATCTTTAGTGGTTTTAACTTCACCCTCAAAACGACCGTGAACAGTGTCATATTTTATAAGGTGCGCATGGCTTTTAATATCACCTCGACTGCAATTAATAGCTACTATCTTAATATCTGTTCTTTTCGAATCGTATAATGCTCTTAAAACTAACCTACCAATTCTTCCAAATCCAGATATTGCAATATTTATAGTCATTAAAATTTCCTCACAAGGAATTAAGGCACCTTAAAAGATGCCTTAATTAAATCAATATAATACTTTAAGATTAATCATTAGTGCTTAAAAATGCCTTAATCCTAAACTAATAAGACCTTATTACAAATACTAAATAATTGATTTTACTGTTTTAACAACATTTTCAACAGTAAATCCGAAATGTTTGAATAGATCAGCACCAGGAGCAGATTCTCCATAAGTATTAATTCCTACAGATGCACCATCTAAACCAACATATTTTTTCCAAAAATCTGTAACGCCAGCTTCAATTGAAACTCTTTTTACACCTGGTGTAAGAACGCTATCTTGATATTTTTCCTCTTGACGATCAAAAGCATGTGTGCAGGGCATTGAAACAACTCGAACATTTACTCCAGTATCCTTAAGGGCTGCCTTTGAGTCCATGGCTAAGCCTACTTCGGATCCTGTTGCAATTATTATAACGTCAGCAATACCATCGGAATCTGACAAAACATAGCCACCCTTTCGAATATCTGTTATTTGTGAATCTGTTCTAGGAATAAAACTTGTGCCTTGACGACTTAATACTAAACTAGTTGGATTTTCTAGGTTTTCGACAGCAGCTACCCACGCAGTTGAAACTTCTGTTGAATCACATGGGCGCCATACTTCCATTCTTGGAATGTAACGTAAGCTTGATGTTGTTTCTATTGGTTGATGAGTTGGACCATCTTCACCCTGACCAATTGAATCATGAGTTAATACATAGACAACTCTTTGCTTCATTAATGCGGCCATTCTCATACCGTTACGCATGTAGTCAGTAAATATGTGAAAAGTACCACCAAAAGGTAAAACACCTCCATGAAGAGCCATCCCATTCATAATAGCAGCCATCCCAAACTCCCGTACGCCATAAGAAATATAGTTCCCTGGCTCTTTACCGCTAACATGTTTGAAGCTTGGGCAACTTGTTAAATTTGAGCCTGTTAAATCTGCTGAACCTCCAATAAATTCTGGTAACAATTCAGCTAAAGATGTAATAGTATTTTGAGATGCTTTTCTAGTCGCCATTTTTTCGGCTTTTGAGTTTGCATCCTTAATTACACTTCCTGAAAGTTTTTTCCAATTAGCTGGTAACTCATTTGCCATTCTTCTCTTAAATTCAGAGGCTAAATCTGGAAATTCTTTAGAATATGCATCAAATCTAACATTCCATTCATCTTCTTTAACCTGTCCTTTTTCTTTCTGATCCCAACCATCATAAACATCTTGCGGAATCACGAAAGGAGGGTGATCCCAACCAATTTCTTTTCTTACTAAGGCTACTTCATCTTCACCAAGAGCAGCGCCATGGCAATCGTGTGTTCCCGATTTATTTGGCGACCCTTTACCGATGATTGTTTTACAACAAATCATTGTGGGTTTATCTGTTATTTTTTTAGCTTCTTCAATGGCTTTTTCAACAGCATCGGGATCATGGCCGTCTACATTTCTAATTGCATGCCAACCATATGATTCAAAGCGTTTTGCAGTATCATCGGTGTACCAGCCTTCAATATGACCATCAATAGAAATACCATTGTCATCCCAAAAAGCAATTAATTTTCCTAATCCCCAAGTCCCGGCAAGAGCAGATGCTTCGTGAGACACACCCTCCATCAAACAGCCGTCACCTAAAAAAACATAAGTGTAGTGATCAACTATATTGTGGCCTGGTTTATTGAATTCATTTGCAAGTAGCTTTTCTGTCATTGCGAACCCTACTGCGTTACTAATACCTTGACCTAGAGGTCCAGTTGTTGTTTCAACACCAGGTGCATAGCCATACTCAGGATGGCCTGCGCACTTTGAATGCAGCTGTCTAAATGTTTCAATTTCTTTCATAGGAAGATCATAGCCAGTTAAATGTAATAGCGAATAAATTAACATCGATCCATGCCCATTAGAAAGGATAAATCGATCACGATTAGCCCAATCAGGATTAGTTGGATTATGATTTAAATGATGATTCCAAAGAGCCTCGCCAATCTCAGCCATACCCATAGGTGCTCCTGGATGTCCAGAACTTGCTTTTTGAACTGCATCCATTGATAGCACTCGGATTGCATTTGCTAAATCTTGTCTTGTAGCCATTTTTAATCTCCCAATTTAAATTACTTTCATACAGCCAAACAGGCTTCTTTGTATTTACTCATTTTAATTTAGAATTATTCACTAAAGTAGCCATTCAATCAAGATATCTGACGTTTAATTCTAATTGACTTCTTTCCATTTTAATGAGCAGCCAATACTAGAAAATTGAGTTTCTGGTCCTATTTGAGTTTCAGATATTAGTTTCATAGCCTCAAATAAATCTTTTTTGTTATCATCCGGAGGGAAATCAGCTCTCCCAGTTGAGTCGAATCGTCCACGATATTGCAATTTTAATGACCTATTGAATCCAAAAAAATCTGGAGTACAAATTGCATTATAAGATTTTGCAACCGATTGAGTCTCATCAAAAATATAAGGAAAAGAGAGGTTATGTGAAGTTGATAATTTCTTCATCTCTTCAAATGAGTCTTCAGGATAGTTTAAAACGTCATTGCTCGAAATTGCAATTGAATTAATACCAAATTTTTTCAACTCTGAGAGATCCGTTAATAAACGTGGGAGTATCGCTTTTACATATGGGCAATGATTACAAATAAACATTAATAAAAGACCATTTTGGCCTTTAGCTGAATCAAGGGTCCAAAATTTATCGTCGACCCCTAACAAGTTAAATGGCTCAGCCTTCCAACCAAAATCACATAATGGTGTATTTAAACTAACCAATTTTTTTCTCCATTCTGTATCATTAATATGAATTTAATAAAAATAAATAAATTATGAATAGATTTTACCATTCAAAAACTATAAATATTAATGAAATCATCTTTTTGGATGATTTTGCTACTCACCACGCTTTAAAGGTTTTAAGATTAAAGAAAGGTGATGAATTAATATTGTTTAATGGTGATGGCTATGATTTTCAAGGACAGATTATCAATATAGCCAAAAAAAGAGTTGAAGTTATGATCAACTCTAGGAGAATTGTTGCTAATGAGTCTAATTTAAAAGTAACGCTTCTGCAGGCCCTCATATCTAACGAAAAAATGGATTTGATTATCCAAAAAACTACAGAGCTAGGAATTAGTGAGATTCAGCCGATAGTTTGTCAAAGAGGTATAGTAAAAATCAAAAATGATAAAATTGAAAAAAGACTTTTACACTGGAAACAAGTTTCCATAGGTGCTTGCGAACAATGTGGTCGGGCTAAAATTCCAGTAATTAATAAACCTGAGAATATCACTAAATATCTTGAAAAAATAATAATGTCGGATAAGAGTTTAAAAATTATACTGAGCCCTACTGCAATAAAATCTCTTAATGAGATTAGCTATAGTATAGATCAGAATATAAAGGTTTTAATTGGTCCGGAAGGTGGCTTCTCAAAAAAAGAGCTAGAGTTAGCTACAAAAAAAAATTTTCTTCCCATTAAAATAGGGCCTAGAATTTTGCGTACTGAAACTGCACCCTTATCTATTATGTCAATACTACAATATAAATATGGTGATATTGTTTAATTTACATTATTTTAGTTTATAATTAATAATATAATTAATAAATATGTATAATTTACAAAATGAATCCAGGTCTAATTATAAGGAAATTACGTCAAGATCAAGGCATGACTCTAGCAATCCTAGCTAAGCATGCAGATTTAGATCCTGGTAATTTATCAAGAATTGAACGAGGCGATCTAAATATAAGCTTTAATTTGCTTGAGAAATTATCTTTAGCTCTTAATGTATCCCCGATAGTCTTCTTCCATAAAGCTAATTCTCAAAGAAACCCTTCAACTGAATCTAATAGTTTTATAAAAAATTTTAGATTATCTGCAAAATTTATTAATCAATTTAATAATAAAACCTTTGTTATAGCTTTAGGTGGTGAAGTATTTGACGAAAAACAGTTTAAAGCCATTGCCTTTGATATCAATCTACTTCACTCAATGAATATAAATATTATTTTAGTTCACGGAATTAGGCCGCAAATTCGTAATAAATTAAGAGCTGATATCATGAAGTCTGAGTTAGTTAGAAATATTAGAGTTACGAAAAAAGAAATGTTAAACGATATAGTTGAGGTTAATGGCGCGATAAAAACAAACATTGAAGCTACTCTATCTTCAGGTACATTTGATTCTCCAATGCTTAATAGCAATATTAAAGTATCGAGTGGAAATTTTATTACAGCTAGGCCCATAGGTGTTATTGATGGAATAGATATGGAGTTTACAGGGCAAATTAGAAAAATAGATTCAAATGCAATAACTGATAAATTAATTAATAAGGAAATAGTAATAATATCTCCACTCGGCTATTCACCAATAGGAGATATATTTAATTTGTCATATGAGCAAACAGCAGCTCACGTAGCGAAAGCAATAAAAGCTGAAAAATTAATTTATTATATAAATGCAAATGGAATTTTAAATATTCGGGGGGAGTTAATTCCGGAATTAACGATTATAAAAGCTAAACATTTGATCGACAATATTGAGGACCCGATAAAGGCCCCATTTATTTCTTATAATGACTTCAATATACTCAAAAGTAGCTTATATGCTATTAAAAACAAAATTGAAAAAGTACACTTAATAAATAGACATAATGATGGCTCAATAATAGAAGAAATATTTACAGATAGAGGATCAGGGACAATACTAACAGAATATTCCCTTCATAATATTAGGCCAGCAATGATAAAAGATATTGATCAGATTATAAATATTATTGAGCCATTGGAAAAACAAGGAATCCTAATTGATAGAATAAATAAAGATATCAACAAGGATATAGATTCTTTTTTTGTTGTTGAGTATGACCATAATATAATTGGTACAGTCGCTTTATATCGATACAAGGACATGCTGGAAGTTGCATGCTTTACTATTAACGAGAAGTATCAAAATCTAGGTTATGGTAAGAAATTATTGAATTTTTGTGAGCAAACTGCGATGGAAAATAATATTAATAACTTATTTATTCTTACTACTCAATCGGAGCATTGGTTTATTGAAAATAATTTCGTGTTAGGAAATAAAAAAAATATGCCAGAAGAAAGGAAAAAAACTTATACTTCGAAACGAAACTCTAAATACTTTACCAAAAAGGTATAAAAATGACTCCAAATGAAAAATCAAAAGTTCTTAGTGAGGCCCTGCCATATATTAAAAAATTTTTTGGTAAAACAATTGTAATTAAATTTGGTGGTAATGCTATGGTTGATAAAAATCTAAAGCATTCCTTCGCTAAAGATGTTGTACTTCTTAAATTAGTTGGGATGAATCCAGTAATTATTCATGGCGGAGGCCCTCAAATAAATGAGTCATTGAATAAATTAGGGAAAAAACCAAAATTTGAACAAGGAATAAGAATTACCGATGAAGAAACTATGGGAATAGTTGCAGATGTTTTAAAAAATATAAATAAACAAATAGTTACATTGATAAAAGAGAATGGTGGTTCTGCTAGAAGTTTTAGCAATAAAGACACTTCAGGAATTATTAAAGCTAAAAAAATTCAAGCGAAACTAAAATCAGTTGACCTTGGTCATGTAGGGGAAATAGTGAGTATTGAATTATCTTTTATGAAGCACCTTGAAGAAAATGGAATTATTCCAGTGATTGCGCCGATTGGAATAGGTACTGATAACAAAGTCTACAACATTAATGCAGATGTCGTAGCATCAAAATTTGCAGAAGTTTTAAATGCTGAAAAATTAGTTTTAATGACGAATACCAAAGGTGTTTTAAACAAAGAAAAAAGACTTATCCCAAGCCTACTACCAGGTGAAATAAAAAAACTAATTGAAGATGGAACAATTTCTGAAGGAATGCTTCCTAAGATAAATTCCGCAATTCATGCTGCAAAACATAAAGTAAATACCGTACACATTATCGATGGAAGGGTTGAACATGCATTGTTATTAGAAATATTAACTGATCAAGGTGTGGGAACCCTTATTAAAGAAAAATAATATGGAATCAACGTGGATTTTCGATCTTGATAACACGCTACATGATGCAGAAAAAAAAATATTCCCAATAATAAACCAAAAAATTAACAACTATATTAGTAAAGTATTAAATATATCGCCATCAGAAGCAGAATGTATGAGGCAAAAATATTGGAATGAATATGGTGCTACATTGGGAGGTTTAATTAAGCACCATGGGATTAATCCGACGGAATTTTTAGAAAATACACACACAATCATAGATTTTGAAGGGTTAATTTCCCCAATGCCAGACTTAGTTAAGGTCTTGTCATCAATAAATGAAAGAAAGATACTTTACACAAATGCGCCCAGAAATTATACGAATATAGTAATAAAGATATGTCAGATTGAAGATTACTTTGATGGAATCTTTACAATTGAAGATTCAAATTTTCTACCAAAACCAAGTAAGGAATCAATGAAAATTTTCCTAAATAAATTTAAAATAAAAAAAGCTTACTTTGTAGATGATGTAAAAGAAAATCTTGAAACAGCTAATCAATTTGGGATATCTACAATATGGCTAACTAATGAATTCGAACAACCATCGTATATTGATAAGAAAATATCCGAGCTAAAAGATTTAATTACTTACTAATTTTTTTTATTACAGAAAGTCTCTCCTGATATACGAACTCCTTAATTTCATTCCCAGATTTTGAAGAATCTAATTTACTTTTTAATTGATTTATTTCTTTAGAAAAAAGAAATATAAATTTATTTAGAGCTTCATAGGATGACGTAGTTATTTTAAATGCTTTGTAAAATAATGGAATTATATTAAGAATCTCAGAAAGAATATTTGGGCGCCTAAAAAAATCAATGCGATATAAGCAATCTAATTTATTTTCATCTTTTAATGCTATAAAATTTTTAAGATTAAGTTCTTCATTTTTTATATTATTAAATATTTTAATGTAAAAACTCGATATTTTTAAGTACTTTAATAAATATTCTTGTTGTCTTATAAAATCTTTATCTGTCTTAGATAAAAAATGTTTGCCGAAGTGTGGGACTAATAGCAACATGATGATTTTAGATTCAGACGTCGTTAGTTTTGGATCTTCCTTAATTGCCAAACCTATACTTACAAAGTCTTGGGAAAAATCTGGGTCAGGATTAAGCCCAGGTAAAACTTCATTGAGCGCACCACATTCACAAAGGTGATGAAGCATAATATTTGGGTTCCCACCATCCATTCCTTTTTTAATTTCTGTTATTACCCTTTCTACAGACAGAGTCCTTAGCTCACCACTTGATACCATCCTTTTCATTAAAACTAGTGTTTCTAACTGAACTTTAAATTGTTTATCTAGTGCTGCAAATCTGGCTACTCTTAGAATTCTTAAAGGATCCTCGATAAAAGCATCACTAACATGTCGAATTATTTTATTCTTAATATCATCTTTACCATTGAATGGATCATAAATATTCCCATCCCCATCTTCGGCTATTGCATTAATCGTAATATCCCTTCTTTTCAAATCTTCTTCAAGGGTTACATCAGGTGATGTAAAGAATTTAAATCCATGATAACCCTTACCAACCTTCCTCTCCGTTCTTGCGAGCGCATACTCTTCATTGGTTTTAGGGTGAAGAAATACAGGGAAATCTTTTCCGATTGGCTTATAACCTAATTTAATCATTTCTTCAGGGGTGCTCCCAACGACTAAATAATCTTTATCATTTACTGGTATTCCTAATATTTTATCTCTAACAGCACCCCCAACCAGATAAATTTTCATAAATTAGCTTTTATTACAATTAGTTAAATATGTAGATAATTCTTCCAAGGAGGACTTAAAACTATACGAGTCATTAATCTTCACTGTATTACTTGTTTCCATTGATTTTAAGTTATCGATTGTAATAATTTTTATTGGTGATAGCTGTAAAATTCGAACCATTAAATACGAAAAGGTTTTATTTAAACATATAATAATATTTCTTCTTTTGTAGCAAAGGCTAATCAATTTAACAATCTCATAAAAAGTGTACTTTTTTGGACCGCCTATATTAAAAATTTTTTTATATGTTTTTTTATCGTCAATACTTTTAATAACTATATCTACTAGATCATTTACATGAATTGGTTGAAACTCTGCTTTTGGTGATATCAATAGTATTACCGGTAAAAATCGAACCATTTTTTTAAACAGATTAATAAATTTATCATGAGGCCCAAATACAATTGATGGTCTTAATATTGTCCAATTGTGCATCTTAAATTTATTTTGGATAATAAATTCACTTTTATATTTTGAAAGTAAATATTTACTTAGTGGACTTTTATTTACTCCTAACGCACTTATATGAATTACTCTTTTTATATTTTCCCTTAATGCAGAGTCTATTAGTTTCTCTACAAAACGTTCATGCGCAGTTGAAAACTTAACTTCCCTAGTTTCATGAAGAATTCCAACCAAATTGATTATCACATCTGATCCACTTAATTCAGTTGATAAGTTACTTTTTTTAGAGAATTCTATCAATACTAGTTTTGAGTTTTTATTTATTCGACTTAGTTTTTTTTTATCACGAGTAAATAATTGAATTTTAAATGGCATATTTACCAGCTGACTGACTAACTCAGTTCCAATAAATCCAGTTCCGCCAAATATTGAAATAACTTTCATTAGTCTATAAATGTAAATATTTTAATGCAATACCGACTGGGACTAGAATAAATGCCGAATACATTGCATAGTTGAATACAGCTTTAGCCAGATATAAATATTTTTTATTTTTTGTTAAAAAGTAGCCTAAAAACACCACAATAAAAAAAATTAATAATACAATGGCAATAAATTTTAGAACTACGTTCATTGGGCTACTTCTAAATTTTTATTTCTAAAATTACCCTTATCTCTTAAGTAATCACTAGCTAAGGAAGCAGTTTTTTCACTCCCAAGATCTAGATGCTCTATGGCCCATTTAGTCTTTTCTTCTAACATGAGTCTTAGTAATTTATTATTAAGTTCATGTCCTGATTTGTATGCAGTAAACTTACCGATAATAGGCATGCCAATCATGTATAAATCACCAATTGCATCTAAAATTTTATGTCTAACAAATTCATCTATATACCTTAAACCTTCATCATTTAAAATTTTATACTCATCTAAAACTATAGCGTTGTCTAGCGATCCTCCGCGAGCTAAACCATTCGACCTTAGATATTCTACTTCTTGCATAAATCCAAATGTCCTTGCCCTACTAATATCATTTACATATGAATCTTTAAAGAAATCTATTGCCACACGGTTGTTCTCTTCTTTAAAAGCAGGGTGAGGAAAGTCGATTGTGAAATCTACAAGAAAACCACTATATGGTTCAAACTTAGCAAATTTCTCACCATCTTTAACCTCAATCACATCTTTAATCACAGCAAATTTTTTTAGTGCAGATTGGTCAAAAAGTACTGCTGAATTTATCAGATAAACAAATGATATAGAGCTCCCATCCATAATGGGTATTTCAGAACCTCCAACATCAATTAAAATATTATCTACACCCAGAGCAGATAAAGCGGACATTAAATGTTCAACTGTTGAAATCTTATATTCATCTTTACCAATTGTAGATGATAATCTAGTTTCTTTTATTGCTTGAGGATCAACTTTTATTTCTACAGGAACCTGAATATCAGTTCTTTTGAAAATTATCCCTGTATTTTCTTTAGCTGGCTTTAAAACGACACGGACTTTTTGACCTGTATGAAGGCCGACGCCTACTGCACTTACTTCGTTCTTTATTGATTTTTGATAAATCACTTATTTTTTCTTCTCATATAAGTTGGTATATCATATTCTTCTTCATCTGAAGCTGCTATGCCTTCTAAACCAATACCATCTGACGTATTAGGCTCAAATACACTTGGATTGTTAACCTTCTTATTTTCTATGGGATCTTGAGTCTCATTATTAAACTCTTCTACCTCAGCATCTGGCTTGTAAATAAACTCAGTCATAATTTCATCATTATTTTGATTTTGACCATTACTTATGTTTAATTTATCTTCATCCTTGAGGTAAGCAAGCCCAGTTGCAACCATAGTAACTCTGATGTTGTTACCCATTGAGTCGTCTATTACATTACCAACTATTACATGTGCATTATCTGCCGCATATTGATTAATTATACTCATTACCTCGTGGTACTCTTTCATTTTAAAATCACTGCTTGCAGAAATATTAACCAGAATTCCTTTAGCATTATTTAGGTTAACATCTTCTAATAATGGACATGCAACTACTTGCTTTGTAGCAATAGCTGCTCTGTCTGAACCTTCTGCAGTCCCTGAACCAATCATTGCCATACCCATCTCACTCATAACAGTTTTGACATCCGCAAAATCTACATTAATCAGTCCTGGATTATTTATAATCTCAACAATTCCTGATACAGCACTGTATAAAACATCATTTGCAGCTCCAAATGCATCTACAAAAGTAACATCTGCTCCTAAAACTCCCATCAGTTTTTCATTTGGAATTGTTATAAGTGAATCAACATGGTTTACAAGTTCGTCAATGCCCTCATTGGCAACCTGAACTCTTCTGCCTTCAAAATTAAAGGGTTTTGTAACAACAGCGACGGTTAATATTCCTAATTCTTTAGCAATTTGAGCTATAACAGGCGTTGCACCTGTTCCTGTTCCGCCACCCATTCCAGCTGCAATAAAAAGCATATCCGCACCTTCGAGAGCCTCAATTATTTTATCTTTATCGTCTAATGCAGCCTGCTTACCTTTATCTGGTCTAGCTCCAGCTCCTAATCCCTGCGTTAATATTTCACCAATCTGAACAATAGTATTTGCTTGGCTTTTCTTTAATGATTGCAGATCGGTATTTGCGCAAATAAACTCGACACCCATTACATTTTTTTCAATCATATAATCGACAGCATTTCCGCCGCAACCTCCTACACCCATAACTTTAATAATGGCTTTTTGTTTTTTTCCTTCAACGACTTCAAACATAAATTATCCTGTATCGAATTAAAAATTTCCTGCAAACCATTCTTTTGCTCTTTTAAGAAAATGGGTAATAGAATTTCCTGATCCAGCTTTATTCATATTACTTTGCAGATCATTCTTGCCCATAATTAATAATCCTACTCCAGTTGCATACCTCGGGTTTTCTACAACTTGCAAAAGTCCGTCAATATCTCTAGGTATTCCGATTCTAACAGGCATACCAAATATTTTCTCTCCTAACTCAACCATTCCTTTTAACATTGAAGAGCCACCGGTAATTACAATACCCGAAGCAATAGTGCTTCCCATTCGACTTCTATTTATTTCATTCTGAACTTTTTCATAAAGCTCTTCAATTCTTGGCTCAATAACTTGAGCTAAAGCCTGCGTTGTAATTCTTTTTGGAGCTTGGCCATCCACAAGTGGTATTTCAATAATTTCATTTGTAGATGTCAAATTTGTCATAGCGCATCCATATGTTTCTTTGATGTCTCCAGCAGATTGAGTTGTGGTTCTAAAAGCACTAGCAATATCATTTGTTATTTGATCTCCGGCAACTGGGATCACTGCTGTATGTTGAAAAGCTCCGTTCTTAATCACAGCAATATCAGTAGTGCCACCTCCTATATCCACTAAACATACGCCTAGTTCTTTTTCATCTTCAGTCAATACAGCCGCACTAGATGCTAGAGGCTGAAAGACTAAATGTGTTACATCCAAACCACATCTTTTAATACATTTGATAATATTCATCCGCGCAGCAATAGACCCAGAAATAATATGGACTTTAACGTTAAGCTTCATGCCACTCATTTCTAATGGCTCTTTAATATCTTGTTGGTCATCAACAATATATTCTTGATCTAAAGTATGTAAAACTTCTTGATCAGTTGGAAGAGTTATTGCCTCAGCAGTCTCTCTTACTCGATCAATATCCATTTGTGTTACTTCTTCATCCTTAATTTTCACCATTCCATGGGAGTTTAAACTTTTAATATGACTTCCAGCAATACCAGTATATACCTCAGTTATTTTACAGTCTGCCATTAATTCTGCTTCTTCAACAGCTCTCTGAATTGCTTGCATTGTATGTTCAATATTAATAACAACGCCTTTTTTTAATCCTTTTGAAATATGCTGCCCTTTGCCAATAATTTTTAAGACTCCATCAACTTGGAGTTCTGCAACAATCACAACAACTTTTGATGTTCCTATATCTAGGGCTGCAATCATATTGCTCTGATCTTTTTTACTTTTTAACAGTTCTGGCATGACATTATTCATAGAGTAGTCTTTTTTTCTTTATTAGTTTTATATTTTTTTTCGTTTAATTTTTTTACTGCAAATCCGTCTTTATACCTTAAATCTACGTACTCGATCCTACTTTTTGATTTGGATAAAATAACTTGATAATTTTCAATTAAAATATTCAATCTTTTTACTATATTGCTACCATTTTCTTTGCCAAGAAAGAAACGCATATTATTATTTGTATAAATTTCCCAAGATAATCTGTTTGATAATGAAATTGTACCGATTTGCATCAATTCTTTCTCAAGAATTTTATTTATTTGTCGATATTTTACTGTCATTTCTTCGACAAATTCATCAGGACCCAAAAATAAAGGTAAATTATCATCATATGCTGCATGAAAGATTTCGCCGAAAGTATTAACCAATCCACGGTTTCCCCATCTAGCAATTGGTTTATGAGATTCAATTTCTACTATTAACCCAGATTTATTCCAGTCCCTTCTTATACTTACATCCCTTACCCAAGGTAACTTTTTAAAAGCTACTCGTGTTTCTTCAAGACTCAATCCAAAAAAATTTTTTTTTATAAATTTATTCTTAATTAAGTCAACCTGACTCTTGTTTACATTTCCATACTCGCCTTTTATACCTATTTCATTAATAGGAAATTTTGAACTCGTCATCAATTGATAAAATAGAAATATTGAAACTATAAATATCAATATATACACAGCAACTGTTGCTTTTTTTAGTGGCCCTTGGCTTTTAAGCATTTGACGTCTCTAATATCATTATCACTAGATCATCGAAATCAACTCCTGCATATTTTGCCGATAATGGCACTAAGCTATGATTTGTCATTCCAGGAACAGTGTTTATTTCAATAATATAAACTTTTTTATTCTTATCAACTATAAAATCAACCCTAGCCCAACCTTTACAATCAATTGCTTCAAATGCATTTTTACATAATGAATTGATATCATCTAAATCACCTAGGGCTATATCAGCTGGACATATAAACATAGTGTCATCCCTTAAGTATTTGGCCTCGTAATCATAAAAGTCTGTTTTCGTCCTGACCTCTATAATAGGATAAGGTCTATTATGAATTATTGGGAGGGTATATTCTCGCCCAGAAATAAAGGATTCCACAATTACTATTTTATCAATTTTATAAGCTTTATCATATGCTTGAATGAAGTCATTTTTGTTACTCACTTTTGCTATACCAATACTTGAGCCTGAGTTTGCTGGCTTAATAAAGAAAGGAAGCCCTAAAAGCTCGGTTATTTTTTTATAATCATCAGCACTGTCAATCTTAATAAAATCAGGAGTATTAATACCTTTCTCTTTCCAAATTTTTTTACTCTTAAATTTATCCATACCTTGATTAGATGCATCAACACCACTGCCCGTATAAGGAACGCCTAACTCTTCAAGAAAAGTCTGAATTTTCCCATCCTCACCATCTTTCCCATGAAGACAAATAAAAGCTCTACTAAAGCTTTTTAATTGAAATAAGTCATCAACTTTAGGATCAATCGCTTCAGCAATGATATTTTTTCTCCAAAGCGCTTCTAAGACAGCAGAACCACTTTCTAAAGAGATTTCTCTCTCATTAGATGTCCCTCCCATCAATACAGCAACCTTGCCAAAATCACTAGATCCCAATATTTTCTCCAATAATTTTTATTTCTCTTTTTAGTTGAATACTTTTCTTCTTAAAAACAACCTGCTGAATATAAATTATTATATTCTCTATATCCTTTGCACTGGCATTGCCTAAGTTAATTATAAAATTTGCATGCTTATCTGAAACTTGTGCTCCACCAATCCTGTAGCCTTTTAAATCACAATCTTCTATCAACTTTGCAGCAAAATTATCCTGAGGATTTCTAAACGTAGATCCTGCAGTTGGCCAATTTAAAGGTTGGGTATTTTTTCTATGGGCTAATAGCTCACTAATATTTTTTTCCGCCTCTTCTTTATCACCTTCTGGAAACTTAAACCATGCTGCAAGAAAAAATTCATTTTTATTAAGATTTATTACCTCTCTATAGTCAATCTTAAAATCTAATTTATTTCTTTCTACTTGGTCACCATCCAAATTAATCATTAGTACTTTTTGAACATAATCCCATGTCTCAGACCCATAACATCCTGCATTCATCGCTAATGCTCCACCAATTGTCCCTGGTATACCGGAAAAAAATGCCGAATTACCCAGGCCTTTTCCAGCAGAATATCTAGCTAATTTAGAGCAACTTACTCCAGCTTCTGTATAAATTAAATTATCTTCATCATGATTTATTTTTTTTAAGCCACCATGCATAACTATAACGGTTCCCTTAACTCCGCCATCGCGGACTAACAAGTTAGATCCAAGTCCAACAAATGTAATTGGTAGTTTTAATTTTTTTGCTTTTATAAGGGATGAAAGGATAGCTTTATCATCACAAATTAAAAATTGCTCCGCCTTCCCACCAACCTTCCAGCTATTAAAGCTTTTTAAATCAACATCATTATGAATAGTATTTTTCTCCATATTCTATTTTTCAATAATTTGTTGTACAAAATTCCCTATCGATCCGGCACCCATTATTATTAATATTGAATCATCTTCAATTAAATTAATTATAGTGTTTTTTGCATTCTTAAAATTGGGTAAGTGATACATTGCAGGGTGATTTATGGACTTCAATAATATCTTTGTTGAAATATCTTTGTTGTCAATCTCGCCTGCAGAATAAATATCGAAAAGAAAAATCTTGTTTGGAATTTTTAAAACTCTCACGAACTCTTCATAGCATTCTCTAGTTCTAGTAAATCTGTGAGGTTGAAATACTAAATTGATTTTTTTATTTCCAAATCCTTTTTTAGTAGCTTTTAATACTGCTTCAATTTCGGTTGGATGATGCCCATAATCATCTATAACTTTTATTTTCTTATCATTCAAAAAAATATTATTATAAATCTCATATCTTCTTGCTACGCCTTTGAACTTAGTTAGGGCTTGTTGTATATTATAAATTGATACTCCATACTCCAATCCAATTGCAATTGCTGCCAATGTGTTTCTTACAAAATGTTCCCCAGGAAAGTTAATTGTAATATCAAATTCTTTTTGGGTATATTTACTATCAATTACTCTAAAGTGTACTTTATTTCCCTCATGTCTCATATTTATAGCTTTTATATCTACCTTGTTTCTCAAGCCATATGTGACTATTGGTCTTGATATATTCGACATAATAGATTTAACATGCTTATCATCTGAGCATAAGAAAATTGATCCATAAAAAGGTATTTGATGAGCAAAATTTATGTATGTTTGTTTTAAAATCTCAAAATTATTTTGGTATGTTCCTAAATGATCATTATCAATATTAGTAATTATTGCGCTCACAGGGTTTAGATGGAGAAATGATGCATCTGATTCATCTGCTTCAACAATCATTAAATCACTATCGCCAAGCATAGCGCTGGAACTCATTGAATTTAGTCTGCCTCCAATGACATATGTTGGATCCAGCTTACCCTCTGTCAATATTGATGCAATCAAGCTGGTAGTAGTAGTTTTTCCGTGCGTGCCCGCGACTGCAATTCCTTTTTTAAATCTCATTAATTCAGATAGCATTTCTGCTCTTGGAATAATCGGTATTTTTTGTTTAATTGCTGCTTCAATTTCTGGATTCTGGCCTGAAATAGCTGCTGAAATAACTAAAACATCTATATTTTTTATATTTTTTTCTAGATGATTACTAAAAATTTTTATTCCTATTTTTTTTAAGTGTGTAATTGTTTCTGACTTGCTCAGGTCTGACCCTTGAACATTAAATTTTAAATTGTGCATAACTTCTGCTATTCCACTCATTCCGGAGCCACCAATCCCTACAAAATATATATTTTTTATTTTATTTTTCATTATTTATTTCTTCACAGTAAGTAAATATTTTTTGAGCTACATTCGAACTTGATTTATTTTTTTGTGCTCTCAATGCCATTGAAAGACATTCCTTTCTATTTATTTTTAAAAGGACTTGTAATAACTTATTCGATATTTCATTCTCATTAATAATGTAAGCTGCTTTTTTATTTTGCAAAATTTTCCCATTATAGTACTGGTGATTATCTACAGCATATGGAAAGGGTATCAATATTGATGCAACCCCTGCTTCAATAAATTCTGAAACAGTAAGTGCTCCTGACCTAGCTATAACAATATCAGCCCATCCATATTTTTCTTCAATATCATGTATAAATTTTTCTGTGCTTATCAACCATAATGGTTTTTTGCTCGAAATACCAAATTCCAAGTTTTTATATGTTCTAACCAGCTCCTCATAATGTTTTTCGCCCGACTGATGGATAACCTCTATTTTATTTTGTAAGCTTAATTTACTCAATATTGGTGGCAATTGTTTATTAAATGAGCTTGCCCCCAAACTTCCACCTAATATAAGAATTTTTAAAGGTCCTATTTTATTTTTGAATCTTTGCTGTGGATTTTGTATATCAGATATTTTTCTTCTTATTGGATTTCCTACTACTATAGATTTTTTTAAACCATTTTCAAATCCACAATATATCTGATTAGCAATCTTTGAAATTGCTTTATTTGCCAATCCTGGTATCGCATTCTGTTCGTGAACAATTATATGTATCCCAAGAAGTTTAGAGGCAATTGCTACTGGTATTCCTATATAACCGCCCATTATTATTACAAAATTTGGTCTTTGAATTCTTAATACCTTGATTGACTGGATGATCGATATAAAAAGCATAAAGGGTAATTGAAGCCATGGCATAAAACCATTACCTCTAACACCAGAGAAACTTATTGGAAAGAAAGGAATTTTATCTTTATCTACCAAACTATTCTCCATACCATTCGGAGTACCCAGCCATAAGACACTATTAGTTTGATTAATAAAATACTCTGCAATTGCAAGTCCAGGATATATATGTCCACCTGTCCCGGCAGCTACAATCATCACCTTAAATTTATTTATTATAATATTGTCCTCTTAGGTTTCTTCTATTTTCATGGTCAATTCTTAGCACAATAGCTATCGCAATAACACTCACTAAAACACTACTACCCCCAAAAGATAATAAAGGAAGTGTTAATCCTTTGGTAGGGAATAATCCTAAATTTACAGCCATATTGATGATGCACTGAATTGCAAACCATATTGCGATACCCTGCGCCATTAATGCTGCAAAATATTTATTGTTTTTAATTGACTCTTTCGCAATACCAAACATCCTAACTATTAAAAATGCGAATAGTCCTATAACAATAGTAACTCCAAATAAACCAAATTCTTCTCCGATAATAGCTAAGATAAAGTCTGTATGTGCTTCTGGTAGAAATAAAAGTTTTGCAGAACTATTTCCAACTCCTACTCCAAAAAATTCACCATTACCAAATGCCATTTGTGCCTGCGTTGTTTGTAAGCCTGAATCAAACACATTTTCTGGTGCCCATGGCTCCAAAAAACCCTGAATTCTTTTTTGCTTGTATGGGGAAATTAAAATTGCACCCCACACGCCAATTGGAGCCAAAACAGCTAGACTAAAAATCACTCTCAAAGTTAAGCCTCCAAGAAAAAGTATTCCTATTGCAATTGTTGTAATGACGATTAACGCTCCAAGATCAGGCTCTACATAAACTAGCCATCCAGTAACTATCATTACGCCAAGCATAGGGAAAAATCCTTTTACAATTGTTCTCATTTGCTTTGATTTTCTTAAAACGTAATCAGATGCATACATCACTGTAAAAAGCTTAACAAGCTCTGTTGGTTGAAAATTAGCAACTACTAACGAAAGCCACCTTCTACTTCCGTTAATTTTTAAACCAATACTAGGAATTAAAACTAATATCAAAAGAATCACACCTATTAAAAAAAGATAAGGTGCCCATCTTTGCCAAAAGTAAACTGGAATTAAAAACGTAATATAACCACAAATAAAAGCAATCATTAAGTAGGATGACTGCCTGACTAAAAAATAATAATGTTCGAAGTTGTACTTCTGATTGTTAGCTGCTAAATCAATAGATGCTGAATACACCATAACCAAGCCGATACCTATAAGAAGAAGGGCTGCCCATATTAAGCCGTAATCATAAATAGGAAGGTTATAATTTTTTTGAGAAGAAAAAAGCTTCATATCTTATAATTCCTCGACCACAGATTTAAAATCATTTCCACGCTCTTTATAGTTTTTATACATATCATAACTTGCACATGCAGGAGATAATAAAACAATATCTCCCGCTATTGCATCCCGATATGCCGCCAAAACTGCGTCTTTCATAGAGCCATGTTTACTAATCATTAGCGAACCTATGATGTTAAAATTTGCTTCAAATAAATCTGCATCTTGACCAATCAAATAAAGAGAAGGTACCATTTTTTTCAAATACTTTTCTAAGGGTTTCAATATTTGATTCTTACTCTCTCCTCCAGCAATTAAAAATATATTTTTTTTATCAAAACTTTTCAAAGCTGTAATAGTTGCATTTATATTAGTTGCTTTCGAATCATTATAAAAAAAGATACCCTTCTTATTTTTTACTAGTTCAAGTCGGTGATCAACACCATTTAAATTATTAATATTAAAACTATCAAATTTTGGTAAAGCAGATTTAATACATGCAATTGCTGCCATTAGATTAAATTGATTATGTTCTCCTATCAATCTTAAGCTAGTTATGTCAATAGAAGCCTCACTTTTCCTATAAATGTATGATGCAGAATGAATTTTGGTTAAACTATAATCTTGTTCGCGTTTAGATTTTGAAATACCAAAAGATAGAGTAGCCTTATCTTTTAAAGGAAATAAACCTTCATCATCACGATTAATAATTTTGGTTTCTGCTAAGTTAAATAATTTAGCTTTCGCTTGAAAGTAATTAATAAATGAATCGTATCTATCCATATGATCATCTGAAATATTTAGAATAACCCCCACATCAATTTTTGCATTATCTAATACTTCAAGTTGAAAGCTAGATAATTCAACAATTAAAACATTTAAATTATTTACTTGATCTATGTTTAGTATTGGAACTCCAATATTTCCAACTGCTTTAACTTTTAATCCAGATTCTAAAATAATTTGTTCAATTATTGAGCAAACTGTAGTCTTTCCATTTGTACCTGTTACGGCTATTACTTTTGTTTCTTTCAAGTTATTTTCTTCAAAAAAAAGCGATATATCGTTATGAAATTTTATACCATTTTTTTTTGCTATTTTTATTAATGGATGTCTAGGATCAATTCCTGGGCTAATTCCAACAAGGTCTACTCCATCAAAATATTTTCCCTTTAAATCTCCAGAAAAATATAAATGCTTCTCTGTTCCGAATAAATGTTTCGCATTATTTAATACTGAGGGACTCTCATCATAGAAAGATATTTTTTTATCATTTTTAAAATGCTTTGCTATAGACAAACCAGTTTGACCGCACCCAAGAATTAGAACGTGATTAATGTCATCAATCATTA
>Ga0209192_10001018_pt1 | contig 24008 bp, 27 predicted proteins | sample ArcticOcean_MG_C_11_FD_187433 | JGI IMG/M metagenome (GOLD analysis project Ga0209192, IMG submission 187433) | Marine microbial communities from western Arctic Ocean - ArcticOcean_MG_CB2_154 (SPAdes) (version 2) | ecosystem: Environmental > Aquatic > Marine > Oceanic | place: Arctic Ocean... | reverse complement strand
TCCCTACTGCAACTACCATAGCATATAAAGTTACCGTTAATGGAACTACTGTTTTTACTTCTGGATATGTTTCAATAACAGGTACAGGGAATGATAAAAAATCCTCTTATACTTTTACTGACACAGATGCTACGTTTAATGAAGGTGATAGAGTTCAAGTTTCTTTTAACACAAATGGAAATTTGTACTATACTGCTGTTGGTATATCTTTAGAATACACAGAATAATAAATAAATAAATTATGATCACATACGATTGGAATTGCAAAACAGTAGATGCTTACCCACAAGACGGAGCATATACGGACTTAGTGTATAATGTTCATTACAGTGTGTCGGGAATAGATGAAATTGGCAATGCTGCTACTAACATAGGTACACAATCTTTAGACGTTAGTGATGTCACTGAGTTTATACCCTTTGAAGATCTTACAAACGAAGTTGTAGTTGGTTGGACAAAGTCAGCTCTAGGAGAAGAGCAAGTGGCATATATTGAGGCTAGTATAGCTTCTCAAATAGAACAGATGATTAAACCTACTTCTGTTACCTTAACAATTGGAGAACCAGTTGCTGTTGTAGACTAAAAAAGTAAAAATCACATAAAGTAAGTAATGATATTGATATACCAAAAAGGTATAAATTAAATCAAATCAAATTATTTTATGTCAGACAAAATTGTAAAGAACCTTAATTTTGGTGATGAAGCCAGGACTAACGTTTTTAAAGGAATAGAAAAACTAACAAAAGCAGTTAGTTCTACGCTAGGTGCTAGTGGTAAATGTGTAATGTTAGAAGATGGTTCAGGTAGACCATTAATCACTAAAGATGGTGTGACCGTAGCAGATTCTATAGTTTTGCTAGACCCAGTGGAAAATATGGGGGCTACGCTTTTAAAGGAAGCTGCAAGAAAAACAGTTAGAGAGGCAGGTGATGGTACTACTACAGCTACGGTGCTAGCTCACGCCATACTAAAAGAAGCATATAAAGTATCAAATAAAACAAACTCAAGAGAGTTAAAAGACGGTATAAATTCAGCTACGGATAAAGTAGTTAGATATTTACAACAAAATTCTGTCAGCGTCAAAGGCGATATGATAGACCATATAGCTACTATCTCTACAAACAACGACCCAGAACTAGGTAAGTTAATAGCCGATGCATTTAGATCGGTAGACAACACAGGAATAGTAATGATGGAAACATCATCATCTGGAGAAACAGAGATAGAAGTTGTAGACGGTATTCAGTATGATAAGGGATTAAAAAGTTCTCATTTCATCACCAATCAGCAAGACAAGTCAGCTGAACTAGAGAAGCCATTAGTATTACTAATAGAATCTCCAGTTGAAACCATTAGGCAGATTCAATCAGTGTTAGAGTATGTAATAAAAAACAGTAAACCTTTGCTTATTATAGGCGATTTAGATCAAGGTGTTTTATCAGCTCTAGCAATGAATAAGAATAAAGGTAACATAAAAGTAAACGTCATTGACGCACCAACTTTTGGTATTAACAAAAAAGAAGTGTTAGATGACTTATCTTTATTAACAGGTGCCACTATTATAAATGAGGACCTTGGGGATGATATGGATATGATACAAGTAGAGCATTTAGGCTCTTGCTTAAAGAGTATTACAACTCATGAAGAAACTATATTAAAAGTTGGTGAACCCTCTGATGCTGTTTTAGGTATTATAGATTTACTAAAAAAAGAGCTTTTGGTAGAAAAGAATGCTCAAAAAATAATTAAACTAGAAACAAGACTAGCTAGGTTATCAGCTAAGATAGCAATAGTGAAAGTTGGAGCAAACTCTGAAATAGAGTTAAAAGAAAAGCTAGATAGAGTTGAAGACGCAGTGTGTGCAACTAAAGCAGCAATTAAAGAAGGTATTGTACCTGGAGGAGGAATTGCTTTATTAAATGCATCAATGTATTTAAAAGCTTTAAACGAAGGTGAGCAAGTGCTTCTAGAAGCCATTAGAGCACCTTTTAAGACAATATTAGAAAATGCTGGTATAACAGACATAAAGATACCTAAAAGTAAGGGAAAAGGCTTAGATGTGATTACTGGTAAAACAGTCACTATGGTTAAGCACGGGATAATCGATCCTTTACTTGTTACCAAGTGCGCTTTACAAAACGCAGCCTCAGTGGCTACAACTATATTGTCAACTGATTGTGTAATTAATAATTTAAGAATTACATAATGAAGGCAATAGGTAACAACATAATTATAAGAAAAATAGACGAAGGTACCACCACTACAAAAGGTGGCTTACTTCTTGCTAAGAATCAAAGGGAAGATGTTAGATACACGAAGGCTATTATAGTGTCTGTAGGTGATGAAGCATCTGTTAGTGGTTTGCAACAGCAAGATATTATTTATTTCGACAGGCACGCTGGTCACAAGATAGAACTAGACAAGGACACACTTCATATTATAAAATTACAAGACATAGTCGTTGTTAAATGAAGTTAACAGTTGGTGATATAAAAGATCTTAATTTACTTAAACATTATAGAATAGTAAGAAAGTGGGCTTGTAAAAACAACGGATTAAACGATGCTGATTTAGAACTTTTAATATATCTAGATTGCACTGAGTTGTTTTCTAAAAAAGACTTCATAGCAGGTTCTTATTCTTACAGCTGGGACAGTAGAAGATGGAATAGATTACTTCAAGAAGGTTGGATACAAGTATGGAGAAGTAGAAATAGAACTACGCAAAAGTATAATATATACAAAGTATCTTTTAAGTGCAAGCAATTAATTATAAGAATATATAAAATAATTCTTGGCGAAGAAGATATACCTATAAGTACTAGAAGAAATAAAATAATGAAAGGTCAGACTTACACCGACAAGGTTCTTAAGACCTCTATTGATAATGTTAATAAAGATAAAAATAGATAAATATGATAAATCAACCACAAATACAACAAGTAGACCCATTGACGGGTATGCCAGCTCAACAAGCCTTACCTACTCAACCACAAGCCCAAGTTCCTCCGCAGGCTAGTAACGAGTTAGGCTCTGCTAAACCAGTGTTTAACCCAAGTTCCACAGCTATTGCTGATCAAGTTTTTGGTAACGCACAACAAAGAGCTAACTCTGTAAGTACTGAGTTTCAAGCAGGTAATCAACAACAACAAATAGTGTAATATGGAAAGCAAGAAAGGAATAGTAGGTGAAAATACTTTATGGGACGGACCTTTAAGCCAAGATGGCAGACCTCACGGTAAAGGCTCAAGTTCTGGTATAAATGGAATGAAACTAAAGTTAGCAAGCTGTGGTCATGACTCTATTAAAGAGCCGATCACTAAAAGAGTTAAATAATAAAATGCTATCCATGGGGGACATAAAATTATACGCTTTAAACACTTTGACATTAGGCGTTACAACATTTTCAAACTTAGAAATGGGATTGAAGGTGCTTTTGCTATTAGTGTCTATAGGATACACTTTAACTAGGTGGATAAAGCTTAAAGAAACGCAAGATGATAAGTAAGGATAATATGCCCTGTAATAAGCCAAAGGCTCAAAGAAGTGGGACTAAGTCTCATGTAGTTAAAGCTTGTTCTAATGGTGTTGAAAAAATAATTAGATTTGGCCAATACGGAGCTAGTACTGCTGGTAAACCTAAAGAAGGTGAGTCGGATAAAATGAAAGCTAAAAGAAAGTCTTTTAAGGCTAGGCATGGTAAAAACATAGCAAAAGGTAAAATGTCTGCAGCTTACTGGGCAGATAAAGTAAAGTGGTAATATGAAGTTCTCAGAAAAAGGATATTTAAAAAATAGCCCTGAAGTTAATAATTCTCAAAACATTATACAAGGAGGAGATATAACTATGAAAGGAGTAGAGTTTAAAGTTCTAGGCACTGACGACAGAGGTTATACTAAAGTTATGTATCCTGGTTATGATTATAAATTTCCTGGAGCTAAGTACGTAATAGAAACACCTATAAAGTAATATGGCTTACAAGATGAAAATGGGTAAGTTATCTATAGATAATACCCCTATATATCAAATGGATACAGACGAAGGTGTCATGGGTATGGCTAATAAAAACGGTTCTATAGTAGTAGATAAAAACTTAAGTCCACTAGAGCAAGAAGATGTAATAAGGCACGAAGGAGTTCATTTAGATCAAATGAAAAGAGGTGATCTTCATTATGATAACGACAACGTTTATTGGAAAGGTAAGAAAGTACCAAGATCTACTATGGACGAAGGTAATAAAAACCTTCCTTGGGAAAAAGAAGCTTATAAAGCTAATAAGTTAAAGACATAAAATAAAATTCAATTTAATTAAATATAATGAAAAAAATACTATTATTAGTAGCCTTAATGACAACGTTGTTGTTTAGCGCGCAAGTGAATAAAATGGAAGGTTCTTGGGTAAGTGAAACATCTTCATATGTTATGACTATCATAACCAAAGACTCTATACCTGTAAAAGTATTTAATACTAGCTTTTCTGAAGATGATTTTATAGAAGAGTATATCGTAAGTAGTAATGGAAAATCTTTTACAACTAAACTTCATAACCCAGACAACGGTTATTATGTTGATATTAAATATATTTTAAAAGATTCAAATACAATGATATGTGAATATACCGGTGACTTAAATAAAACCGTTACCGTTAAAAAATTATCACATTTTTATATAGACTTAACAACAAATAAATAAACTACAAACTATGGCTTACGATCAAAAAAATCAAGCTGGACGCGGTCCAATGATGAAAACAGGTAAAGGAGTTCCTTCTGTTTTATTGCAACAAACCCCAGCAACAGACGAAAAAAAAGGAAGAAATAAACTTAACACAGAGAAAGATCCTAATCTATCTCAAGAACAAACAAACTTGATAAGCGACGGACAACTAGCCTTCTCAACATGGGACAAAATAAATAAAGCGGGTGGTACGCAAAATGTTGATATGAAAGCTTTGCAGGCAGTGCAAAGAGGTAAGGATTCTACCTTTATGGTAAAAAATAAGCTTAGGAGATTCGATCCCGGTGTAAGTAGTGGTGGAGGTGGTGTTGGTTCATATTCGACTGGGGGAGCAAGCAACGTGTCGTTTGTTTTACCTAGTGATGTAGAATTTAAAAATTCTGACACAGGGAAAATGCCTCAAAACTCCAGCGCTATTCCAACATATCAAGAAAACACCTTTATAAGAAATAAAAATACAGGTAAAGTGAGTGTTGCTGAATCCAACAAAAACTCAAGATCTAGCAACTACTAAAAAATAAATCATGCCTTATAATCAAAGAAATCAAGCTGGACGAGGTCCAAAACAAAAGACAGGCGCAGGGATTCCTTCTGCTCTGCTACAAAACGATGAAAAATCAGGGTCAAAACTTACTAGAGAAGAGGAAGTTCAAAAAAGATACCCAGGAGCCACTAAGCGTAAGGGTGAAAATAACGAATACTCTTACAAGGGTACAACTTTAATACCTAGTTACAAAAAGAAAGAAGAGCTTAGTGATTCTGATAAAATAAAAAAAGCTATAAACGAACAATCGCCAGCAAAACAAAAAATGGTTTCATCAGAAAATATGACTGTCGCTGAGAAGAAAAAAATGAAAGATAACTCTGTTTTTGGACCCGATGGAAAAAACGTTGCTTTACCTCCGTACGAGAAAAAGAAGTTAGTGAAAGGGAGCAATAAGAAAGATGAAAAAAAACCAAAACCAGCCCCATCACCAGCTAAGCAAACAGCTAGTCAAAAGAATGGTATGAAGTACGATATTAAAGAGGCTAGTAATCAAAAACTTTCAGCAAAAGCTAGAAAGAATTACGCTGAAAACGCTCAACACGATTCTAAAAAAGTAAATGAATAAGATATTTGCATGGCTTACAGGGGGTGTTATCAAAGAAGTTGGTAATGTTATTGACAAGCTTACGACAACGGAAGAAGAAAGACTTGAGGCAAAGAAACAACTTCAAATTATTCTTGAAGAAGCTGACAATAATGCTCAGCAGCAAGTAACAGATCGTTGGAATGCAGATATGAATTCTGATAGTTGGCTAGCTAAGAACATTAGACCTTTGGTTTTAGTGTATTTAACATTTGTGTTTAGCTTATTATCTTTCACAGATGGCAATATAGGAGAGTTTAAAATAGCAAAAGAATACATACCAATATTTCAAACACTATTAGTTACCGTTTACGGGGCTTATTTTGTAGGAAGAACTTGGGAAAAAGGTAAGTCAATGACTAAAAGCAAGTAAAAACAAGTAACTATATATTAAGTAACAATTAAATTAAATTAAATGGATTTCAAGATCACAGAAGAAGAACTTAAGAAAGTTCAAGAATTACAAGGAAAGTTAAACCAAGCTATCTCACAGATAGGATTATTAGAGGCTCAGAAACATAGCTCTCTTCATGCTTTAGCAGATATCAATAAAGAGTCTGAAGAAAATAAAGCTTTATTAGAAGAAAAATATGGAGCAGTTAGTATAAACCTAGAAGATGGTTCATATACTGAAATAACAGAAGAAGTTAAATAATAACATATGTCTTCAGTTATAAGAAAAATAAGTATAGGTTCCGATTACAAGACAGATGCAATGCACTATGCTGTAGGTCAATCAGTTTACGGAGGTCACGAAATATCTCATATACTGCATGAAGAATCTGACAATTCTTATAGCGTTCATATAAAGAAAAACAATGAGGTAATGCCATGGAAGAAGTTTAATTCAAACATGGCAGTATCTGTTGAATATGATCTTAGTTATTAATGCAGAGTTTATTTGATTTTATAGTACAACCTGTTGGCAAGAGATATGACAATGAGGTTAAAGTTGGGGATAAAACACTTATAACTAACACAAAAATAGAATCTTTTAAATCAGTAAGCAATAGAGCTGTAGTATTAGAAGTTCCTAAGGCTTTTGAAACAAAAATAAAAAAAGGTGATATATTAATAATACATCATAATGTTTTTAGAAGATTCTACGACATAAGAGGTAATCAAAAAGATAGTAGGTCTAAATTTACTGATGACAAGTTTTTCTGTTCTATAGATCAGATATACCTTTATGGTAAAGAAGGAGAATGGAAATCTTTTGGTGATAGATGCTTTGTAAACCCCATAGTAGATAATGATGATCTAACGCTAGATAAGGAAAGGAAACTTATAGGAATACTAAAGTATGGTAATAGCTCTTTAAAAGCTCTAGAAATAAACCCTGGTGACTTAGTTGGTTACACTCCGTTTGGTGAGTTTGAGTTTTTTATAGATAACGAGAGATTGTACTGCATGAAATCAAATGATATTGTAATCAAATATGACAAACAAGGAGACGAAATTAAATATAATCCAAGCTGGGCAAAGAGCAGTTGAAGAATTAATTAAAGTGGCACAAGAAAAGATCGTTGACTCAGGAGAAGACATCTCAGCTGATAGACTTAAAAATGCTGCCGCTACAAAAAAACTAGCTATATTTGATGCTTTTGAAATACTTAACCGTATAGAGGAAGAAGAGAAGCTTTTACAGGAAAAACCAAAAGAGCTTAAACAAGAGAAACCTTTTAAGGGTTTTGCTGAAGGTAGATCTAAATAATGTATAAGCAAACGTTAATAAGAACAGTAAAAGACCATATAAAACCAGCTATACTTAAAAGAAATAATAGGTACAAGAAGTGGGTTTATGGTTATAACGCTGAGTTCGATGTAGTTATAATAAGTAAAGATGGAACTATAGGTGAAATAGTAGAGATTCAAAACCTTAAAGTGGCTCTACCACTTAAACCTAAAGAAGCATATAGAAACTCAGATATACCAAAAGAACAACTTTGGTGTAAACTAGAGTATCCTAAAAGATTATCTAAGATTAAAAATGTATCTGACTGGGATAAGCACCCAACAGAATTTAAAGAGGAATGGTATGGATATATTGACAAGGAGTTTGAGAGAAGGGAAGAAGGTTTTTGGTTTTATAACAATGGCAAGCCTACTTATATCACTGGTACTCATTACATGTACTTGCAATGGTCCAAGATTGATGTTGGGTCAGCAGATTATAGAGAGTCGAACAGAATATTCTTCATTTTCTGGGAAGCTTGTAAAGCAGACAAAAGGTGTTATGGTATGTCATATCTCAAGAACAGACGTTCGGGATTTTCATTCATGGCGTCTGGGGAGACAGTCAATATGGCTACAATATCAACGGATTCACGGTTTGGAATATTGTCCAAATCTGGAGCCGATGCAAAGAAAATGTTCACAGATAAAGTTGTACCCATATCTAGCAACTACCCGTTTTTCTTTAAACCAATCCAAGACGGTATGGACAGGCCAAAGACGGAGCTTGCCTATAGAATCCCCGCATCCAGACTCACCAGACGAAAGCTTAACGAAGGTAAAACTGAAGAAGAATTAGAAGGACTAGATACAACTATAGATTGGAAAAATACTGGTGACAACTCCTATGATGGAGAAAAATTAAAACTTCTAGTACACGATGAAAGTGGAAAGTGGGAAAGACCAGACAATATATTAAACAACTGGCGCGTAACTAAAACCTGTTTAAGGTTAGGTAGTAGAATCGTTGGAAAGTGTATGATGGGATCAACATCAAATGCTTTAGAAAAAGGTGGTGGTAATTTTAAAAAACTTTACAATGCATCAGATGTTGTCAATAGAAACCGCAACGGGCAGACTAGCTCAGGATTATATTCTTTGTTCATACCTATGGAATGGAACTACGAAGGATTCATTGATGCTTTTGGCCTACCTGTCTTCGATAACCCAAAAGAAGAGAGGTTAGACCCTAGTGGAATACCAATAACTTCTGGAGTTATAGATCACTGGGAAAATGAAGTAGAAGGGCTAAAAAACGATCAAGATGGTTTAAATGAGTATTACCGTCAGTTTCCTAGAACAGAGAAACACGCTTTTAGAGACGAGACTAAACAGTCTTTATTTAATCTAGCTAAAATATACGAACAGATAGATTACAATGAGGACTTAAATAACTCAGCTTCAGTCACAGTAGGTAGCTTTCAATGGCAACATGGGATCAAAGATACTAAAGTTTTATTTATACCTAATAAAGATGGTAATTTCAGGATATCCTGGGTTCCACCTTCAAGTCTTCAAAACCGTGTAATAATAAAAAACGGTAGCAAGTTCCCAGGTAATGAGCATTGCGGTGCTTTTGGTTGTGATAGTTACGATATATCTGGAACTGTTGACGGTAGAGGTTCAAACGGATCTTTACATGGTTTAACTAAGTTCACTATGGAGGATGTACCTCCTAATCATTTTTTTCTAGAATATATAGCTAGACCACAAACAGCTGAGATATTCTTTGAAGATGTTTTAATGGCGTGTGTATTTTACGGAATGCCTATACTATGTGAAAATAATAAGCCTAGACTGCTTTATCACTTTAAAAGAAGAGGTTATAGAGGCTTCTCAATGAATAGACCTGACAAGGTTTGGAATAAGCTATCTACAACAGAGAGAGAAATAGGTGGAATACCCAATTCTAGTGAAGATATAAAACAAGCTCACGCTGCAGCTATTGAGACCTACATAAATACTAACGTCGGTCTTACAGACACAGGTATAGGTGATATGTATTTTCAAAGAACACTAGAAGACTGGGCAAAATTTGATATAAATAATAGAACAAAACACGATGCTTCCATAAGTTCTGGTTTAGCTTTAATGGCTTGTAATAAAAATAGATATACACCAGCTTCGGTAAGACATTATAAACCTATAGATTTAGGAATAAAAAAATATGATAACACTGGTTCATCATCAAAAATGATTTAATAAATGAAGATACAGACGAATACTAATAGTTCATTCCCTGACCAAGTAGTTAGTGACGAAGTTAAAGCAAGTATGGATTACGGAGTACAAGTCGCTAGAGCAATAGAAGGCGAATGGTTCCAAGAAGGTAGGTCGGGTAATAGATACGTACAGAGTTATAGTAATTTTCACCAACTTAGATTATACGCTAGAGGAGAGCAGAGTGTTCAAAAATATAAAGATGAATTATCTATAAATGGTGATTTGTCTTATTTGAATTTAGACTGGACTCCAGTACCTGTTATATCAAAATTTGTTGACATAGTTGTTAACGGAATGTCTAACAAGGCTTATGAAATAACTGCATCAGCTCAAGATCCTTTTTCAATAAAAAGCAGAACTAATTACGCTGCCGCTATTCAAAGAGACATGAATACTAAAGAGTTATTGATAGACATAAAGAATAAGCTTGGTGCTGATCTATCAATGACAAGTGATCTAGAGTCTTTACCTGAAAGTAGAGATGAACTTGATCTACATATGCAAATGACTTATAAACAGAACGTTGAAGTTGCTGAAGAGGAAGTTATAAATAGTGTGTTGAATTTTAACAAGTACGAGCAAACGAAAAAGAGATTAGCATCTGACTTAACTGTATTAGGAATATGTTGCGCTAAAACTAGGTTTGATAAAACCGAAGGTATAAAAGTTGACTATGTTGATCCTGCTTACTTGGTTTACTCTTATACTGAAGATCCAAATTTTGAAGATGTATATTATGTGGGTGAGGTAAAAGCTATAACTATAGCTGAGTTAAAGAAACAATTTCCTAATACCACTGAAGAAGAATTACGTAGGATACAAAAGATGCCAGGAAACTCACAATTTGTAACTGGTTGGGGTAACTACGATGAAAACACTGTTCAAGTTATGTATTTTGAATACAAGACTTATATGAACCAGGTTTTTAAGATAAAAAAAACAGAGCAAGGTCTAGAAAAAGCTTTAGAGAAAACAGATGAATTCAACCCACCACCAAACGATAACTTTGAGAGAGTATACAGAACTATAGAAGTTTTATACACTGGAGCTAAAGTACTTGGTAACAACGATATGTTAGAGTGGAAAATGGCTGAAAATATGACAAGGCCAATTGCTGACACTACTAAAGTTGAAATGAATTACTGTATAACTGCTCCTAAAATGTATAAAGGACGTATAGAGTCTATAGTTAGCAGGATAACAGGTTTTGCTGACATGATTCAGTTAACTCATTTAAAGCTACAGCAAGTTATGTCTAGAATAGTTCCAGATGGAGTTTTTTTAGATATGGATGGTTTAGCTGAAGTTGACCTAGGTAACGGAACTAGCTACAACCCAGCGGAAGCACTTAATATGTATTTCCAAACAGGTAGTGTAGTAGGTAGGTCACTTACTCAAGAAGGAGGTATGAATGCAGGTAAGATTCCTATACAAGAATTATCTTCATCTTCTGGCCAAGCAAAAATACAAAGTTTAATAGGTACTTATCAGTACTATTTACAAATGATACGTGATGTAACCGGTTTAAATGAAGCTAGAGATGGAAGCGCTCCTGATAAAGACGCTTTAGTCGGTTTACAGAAACTAGCAGTTAACGCTTCAAACACGGCTACTAAGCACCTAATGGATTCATTATTATATGTTACTCTTAGGATGTGTGAAAACATAAGTTTAAAAGTAGCTGATTTAATACAAAACCCTTTAACTGAGAATTCTTTATCTAACAGTATAAGTACTTTTAATACTAGAACTTTAGAAGAGCTAATGAATTTACAGCTGCATGACTTTGGGATATATCTTCAATTAGAGCCTGAAGAAGAAGAAAAAGCGTTGCTTGAGCAAAACGTTCAAATGGCCCTGCAAACAGGAGCTATAGCTTTATCCGATGCTATTGACATAAGAGAGATAAAAAATACTAAAACAGCTAATCAATTCTTAAAACTTAGACAATCTCAAAAACTAAAGAGAGAGGAAGAGAATCAAAGAAAAAATATACAAGCACAAGCACAAGCTAACGCTCAATCAGCAGAGCAATCAGCTTTGTTTGAAGTTCAGAAGCAACAGGCTTTAACTGCTGAAAAAGTTAGTATAGAAAAAGCTAAGTCACAATTCGCGATTGAACGCATACAAGCAGAAGCAGCTATAAAAAGAGAGTTAATGGCTGAAGAGTTTAACTATCAAATGCAATTAGCACAAATAGAGGTTGATTCACAGAGATCAAAAGAGAAGGAGTTAGAAGATAGAAAAGACAAGAGAGTAAAAATACAAGGAACCCAGCAGTCAGAGTTAATAGATCAGAGACAAAACGATCTATTACCAAAAAACTTTGAATCTTCTGGAAACGATAATTTAGGTGGTTTTGGATTAGATCAATTTGAGCCTATCTAGTATTTATTAATTATTTAATTATATCATATTATGTCAGAAACTAAGCAGGAAGGAGACTTTAAAATAAAGTCAAAACCTAAAATGAAAAAATTTAATAACAATGCTGGAGAGGCAACTAAAGTAGATTTATCTAAGCCTTTAGAACAAACTCCTAAAGTTGTTATACCTAGTGCAGAACCTACTAAGGTTGTTGTAGAAAAAGCTAAGGAAGAATTTAAACCCATAGTAGAGGAAGTTATTGAAGAGGTTGTTGAAAAAGTTGTTGAAGCTGAGGAAGAACCAACTATAATTGGAGAAGTTAAGACTAAGGATTTTGAACCTGAAGAATTAACACCTCAAACAGCTTTATTGCCAGAAAACATAGAGAAATTAGTTTCTTTTATGAATGAAACAGGTGGTAATATTGAAGACTACGTTAGATTAAACGCAGACTATTCTACTATTGATGACAACACATTACTTAGAGAGTACTATAAAAAATCAAAACCACATCTAGACTCGGATGAAATTTCTTTTTTAATGGAGGACAAGTTCTCTTACGATGAAGACATTGATGACGAGAGAGATATTAGGTTTAAGAAATTAGCAATTAAAGAAGAGATCGCTGAAGCCAGGGGTTTTCTAGAGCAAACAAAGAGTAAATATTACGACGAAATCAAGTTGAGACCCGGCGTTACTCAAAAGCAACAGAAAGCAAATGACTTCTTTGATAGATTCAACAAAGACCAAGAACTAGCGCAGCAACAGCATCTAGACTTTAAGTCCAAAACTAATAAATACTTCTCAGACGATTTCAAAGGTTTTGATTTCAATGTCAGCGGAAGGAAATTTAAGTATGGAGTACAAGATCCAGGTAAAGTAGCAGAAGACCAATCTAATATTAACAATTTCGTAGGGAAGTTCCTTGACGATAAAGGTAATGTTAAAGACGAGAAAGGTTATCACAAAGCGTTATACATGGCTTCCAATGCCGACACGATTATTAATCATTTCTATGAACAAGGAAAATCAGATGCTACAAAACAAATAGTTACTAGCTCTAAAAATCCTAGTGCAACTGTAAGACAGCCTGCTCATAACTCTGGATTTGTTAATGGTATAAAAGCAAAGGTTATAAGCAACGATGGTCAGGATTCTTCTAAATTGCAAATAAAGAGAATTAAAATTTAAAACTAAAAATTATGGCATTATCACCACAGTTTGGCTCAATTAAACCGAGTCAAAAACAACAATTATTAGAGTCTAACTACCTATCTTTCAACGGAGGAGCAGGTACTGGAGATTCTGACACATTTGCACAACAGTATTTACCCGAGATCTACGAACAAGAAGTAGAGCGTTATGGAAACAGAACTTTATCTGGATTCTTACGTATGGTTGGAGCTGAAATGCCAATGTCTTCTGATCAAGTAATTTGGTCTGAGCAAAATAGATTACACATAGCATACAACAACGTAGATGTAAACGCTGCGGGACTTACTTCTAATATTTTAGAATTTGCAGTAGGTGGAGCTGGTAAATTATTCGTAGAGAATGTTATTTCAGCAAACCAAACTATTGTTATATTAGCCGATACTGGAGTTGAGTTAAAAGCTTTAGTTACAGCTTCTTCTACAACTGGAGCGGTTGCTTCTATTACAGTAACACCTTACACTCAAGCTGATTTAACAGGTCTTCCTTTAACTGGCTTAAAGATCTTTGTATACGGTTCAGAGTATGACAAAGGAGTTTCTGTTACTAATTCTACTGGAGCTGGCGATGCTACAGGTTATAAAACAGTAAACCCTTCTTTTACTCAATTCTCTAACTCACCTATCATAATTAGAAACAAATTTGTTGTATCTGGTTCTGACATGGCGCAGATTGGATGGGTTGAAGTAGCTACTGAAGACGGAACTGGAGGATACTTATGGTATTTAAAAGCTGAGTCTGAGACTAGGTTACGTTTTGAAGACTACTTAGAAATGGCTGTGGTTGAAGGAGAAAAGACAAGCGGTACTAGTACAGCTGCTGTCAAAGGAACTCAAGGTTTATTCTCTGCTATCAAAGATAGAGGTAACACTAATGTAGGCTTTACAGCTTCTACTGGTTTAGCTGCTTTTGATGCTATCTTAAAGAACTTAGACACGCAGGGAGCTATTGAAGAGAACATGTTGTTTTTAAACAGAGAAACTTCTTTAGACTTTGATGACATGTTAGCTGGCGTTGGTTCTCCTGCTGCTGGTTATGCAGGTGGTAGTTCTTACGGTGTATTTGAAAACTCTGAAGACATGGCATTGAACTTAGGTTTCTCTGGTTTCAGACGTGGATCTTACGACTTCTACAAGACTGACTGGAAATACTTAAATGATGCATCAACTCGTGGAGCAATCCAAGGAGAAGTAGCTAGTGTTGAAGGTGTTTTAGTACCTGCTGGAACTTCTACTGTTTATGATCAAATCTTAGGAACTAATATCAGACGTCCATTCCTACACGTAAGATATAGAGCTTCTCAAGCTGATGATAGAAGAATGAAGTCTTGGTTAACTGGTTCTGCCGGTGGAGCAATGTCTTCTGATTTAGACGCTATGGAAGTAAACTTCTTATCTGAAAGATGTTTATGTGTACAAGCAGCTAATAACTTTGTGTTATTTCAAGGAATATAAAACTCAAATTAATGTAATTCTTACCCTCGATAAAACATCGGGGGTATTTATTACTCTTATGTGACATTAGCTAGTATATATTATAGTAACAGGCTATTGTCATTAAATAAACATTTATATTATATCATATTATGGCTACAAAAGCACAAGCTAGAAAAGTTGAGGTAGCACCTCAAGAAACAGTAGAACCTATTAAAGCTCAAGAAGCTGTTAAAACTACTGCACCAGTAAATAACTGGGAAATAAAAGACAGAACGTATATATTGTCTAGAGGCATGAGCCCCTTGACTATGACTATACCTTCTAAACATACTCATAAGCATGCTTTGTTATATTTTGACAAAGATACTAGTGAGCAAAAAGAAATTAGATATGCTACAAACCAATCGTCCGTTTTTACTCGGGACCAGAAGGGAGAAGCTACTTTAGGACATATCATATTTAAAGATGGTGTATTAACAGTTACTAAAGACAAGCAAAACCTTCAAAAACTATTATCCTTATACCATCCTTTGTTAAATAGGTTGTATACGGAGTTTAAACCAGTGGAAGTAGCAGGTAACGAATTTGACTTTTTATCATTGCAAGTAGACGCTATGTCTGCAGCTAGAACTATAGATATTGATCTAGCAGAAGCTATAATGAGAGTTGAAATTGGATCTAAGGTAGATAAGATGAGTTCTAAGGAACTTAAAAGAGACTTACTGTTGTTTGCTAGGGGTAATCCAGAATTATTCATAGAGTTAGCTTCAGATGATAACGTTCCATTAAGAAACTTTGCTATTAAAGCGGTTGAATTTGGAATTATAAAATTAGCTCAAGACCAAAGAACATTTACTTGGGCGTCTAACGGTAGGAAACTAATGACAGTTCCATTTGATGAACACCCTTATTCTGCTATGGCAGCGTTCTTTAAAACAGATGAAGGTTTAGAAATATACCGATCAATCGAGAAAAAGTTCTCATAACATGTAATACTTAATATAAGGCCCGTTAGTTCGGGCTTTTGTATTACAATAAACAAAAAAAAATATTACAAAATGGCTATAAATATAGACAAAGTGTACAAGACTGTCCTGGTTATTCTAGAACAAGAAAAAAGAGGTGTCTTAACGCCGACAGAATTTGGTAAGATTGCTACGCAGTCTCAACAAGAAGTATTTACAGCTTATTTTGATGAGTTAAATCAGTTGCTGAGAATGCCTCAGACTTCGTTGGCTTACGCTGATAGGATGGCTTTGTTAGATGAAAAAATATCTTTATTTAAAAAGACCGAACAGTTAGAAATAGTAACTTCAGAAGTAACCCCAACGGCTTCTGTCCAAGAGCTTGGTTCTGTTATTTATTTTAACCAAAATCCATCAGTGATTCCGGTACCAGCAAATATTATTGGTAGAGAGGTTCAAAGAATACAACAGCAAGATGTATATACAACTAATCAATCTCCATTGACAAAACCGACTGCGTTCTATCCTGTATATACTTATGAGAATAAAGTTATTAGTTTATATCCTTTGTCTCTTACTGGAACTGTACAGTTAAATTATTTAAAATTCCCTTCAGATCCTAAATGGGGATTTACTATAGACCCAGAACTTGGAAACTACATATATAATTCTTTAGACTCTACAGACTTTGAGCTACACGAATCAGACCAACCTCTACTTATTGATAAGATATTAGGCTATGCTGGTGTTATGAGTAAAGATCAATTCGCTATGTCTTTAAGCTCTCAGAAAGAACAACAAATAAACGCTGACTCTCAAAAATAAAAACATGGCACAAACAACTTTAACAAACGCTTTTATATCTCTTAACGATATAATAAATAACTTTATAATCTCTTACACTGGACCTGGTAAATTAATACCTGACTCCAATAGAACTGAAGTAGTTTTTCACGCTAGACGATGTCTACAAGAATTTGCATACGAGACTTTAAAAAGTCAATTTAATGATACTTTTGATTTAACGACAATCCCTTATTCTCAACCAGTTGACAGTGTAGCTATTATAAGTATAAAAGCAGTCACAATTGTAGCTGCACCAGCTATACCGGTCACGACCGTATTAACAGAGACATCTAGCACTACGCCAAGTGCCACACAGTATTATGTAGATTATGATACTAGAGAGGTTACATTTAACGATTCTTTATTAGCTACTAATCCAGTTACTGATCCAGCTACTAATTCTATATCATACACGTATTTATCAAATGCTTTAACTACAGATGAATCAGCTGCTATTCCAAAACTAGCTGAAGAGGCTCTTTATGCTTGTATGGTTTATGCAATACTAGCAAATAGAGAAAATACAAACCCAGGGGTTTTACAAAGATTACTAATTGAAAAAATAGATAAACTAGAAAGATCTAAGTCTAGATTGATTTTTACTAATTTTTCTTCTTAAAAAAAGAAATAAATGGCAATAAATGTAGATACAGTATACAAGACGGTCTTGCTTATACTTAACAAAGAACAACGTGGCTACATAACGCCTGATGAGTTTAACAAAACAGCTACGCAAGTTCAGTTAGATATATTTGATCAGTACTTTGAAGACTTAAATAAACAATTACGTCTACCTCAAACAGATTTTGATTATTCTGATAAATTAACTAGTATCGACGATAACATCTCTCCATTTAAAACAAGTGGAGATTGTGTTTACAGTACTGATAGGTTTGATTTACCAGTGGAAGATGTACAGGATAATACTGTTTTAAATTCTGGCACTGAGCCATCAACCTCTACTGAAGTTTCTTTTTACAAAATAGGATCAGTTACATACACACCCACGGAGGAGGAAAATGCTCCTGTCACAGAGATACAAAGACTAGGTAGAACAGAGTTTTACAACCTCCAAAAATCAGATCTAACAACACCTTCAGTATACTCTCCAACTTACCTGTACGAGAATGAGCAGTTAATAGTAGCTCCCTCTACAATTGTTGCTGGTGTTTCAGTAAATTTTATAAGAAAACCTAGAAATGTAACTTGGGGTTTTACTATAGGAAGTCTTGGTCAGTATCTATATAACCCATCTCCAACTGTATCTACTCAGTTTGAACTTAACGCTTCTGAACAAGTTAACGTTATGACTAGGATATTATTTTATTCTGGAGTAATAGTTAGAGACCCTACAGTTATAAGTGTTGCTTCTCAACAAATTCAACAAGAAGAAATAAATTCAAAAAGCTAACATATGTCATTAATAACAGAGAACAATAAACAGTATTATGCTGGCTCTCAATCTTTTATTGTACCCGGAGACGGTCCTAGTCAAAGCTTTACAACAACTTTTGACACTGACTTAGTTTTTGGAGATGCGTTAAGCTATGACTCCTCTCAAACAAACTACGCTTTAAATAATTTTAAATTATACACGGCTAGCCCAGGAGATATAACATACACCGAATATATACTACCTTATGTTGTAGTTGGAAACACTATAACTATAGAAGAGGATTTAAACCAGGGTCTTAGTATAGTAGTGCAGCTTAAAACAGAAGCTGGTGGTAATTACGGAGACAGAGATGCTTATGGTTCTACTGTTCAAGAGAACTGGGGATCGTACGCTTACATCAAACTAGATGATATTATAAATAACTTTACAGTGGCTTATGTTGGTGACGGGAAGTTGATACCAAGTGTTAATCGTACTGACTTAATGTTTTTTGCTAAAAGAGCTATGCAGGAGTTTAGCTATGACACGCTTAAGAGTATTAAATCTCAAGAATTAAACATACCTCCTAGCTTAAGTATAGCTATGCCTCAAGACTATGTTAACTATGTTAAAATGAGCTGGGTGGATAATTCAGGTGTAAAGCATATCATATACCCAACAACATTAACTAGTAATCCTTATAGAAATCCTATACAAGACTCTAGCGGTATACCAATGCAAGATAACTTTGGGAATAACACTCAAGGTACTTCTATAACTGACGAGAGATGGAGTGGTAACAGGATAGCAGCAGCTAACAAAAATGCTGGAGATACTGACTTTTTTCTAAACGGAGGAAACAGTAACGTTAATAACGGTGGTCTATATGGATTAAATCCAGCAACTGCTCAAATTAACGGTTGGTTTACTATAAACGAAAGAAAAAATACATTCTCTTTTTCTAACGACTTAGTTGGTCGCTTAATCATTTTAGAGTACATTTCTGATGGTTTAGCTTACGACCTTGACACTAAAGTACCTAAGATGGCTGAAGAAGCCTTGTACGCTTATATGAGTCATGCTGTTGTATCTACTAAAGCTGGTCAACCAGAATATGTAGTAAACAGATTAAGTAGGGAAAAAGTAGCAAAACTTAGAAATGCTAAAATAAGATTATCTAACATAAAGCTAGAGGAGATATCTCAAGTAATGAGAGGTAAATCTAAATGGATAAAATCATAAATTAAATGGGAGAGGTTAAAAATGCTTTTATAAAGTCTAAAATGAATAAAGATTTAGACTCTAGATTGCTACCAAAAGGAGAGTACAGAAATGCAGTGAATGTTCAAGTAAGTAGATCAGAGTCTTCGGATGTTGGATCACTTGAGAACGTTTTAGGTAATTCAATTCTTAATGACTTTGCTGTTACAACAGGTGTCAGTGGTTTAAGCTGTATTGGTTTTTTAGCTGACAACGCTAACTCTATAGTTTATTTGTTTTTTACGGACTACTCTGAGGTTAGCACTTTGAATCCTTCTTATAACCCAGATTCTAATAATTTTATATTTTCATACAACACACTTACCAACACTGCAGTTCTTTTAGTTGAAGGTTCTTTTTTAAACTTCTCTAAAACAAACCCCATATACGGAGTTAATCTTTTAGAAAATTTGTTGTTTTGGACAGATAATAGAAACCAACCTCGAAAAATAAACGTTGCATTAGCTAATAAGACAAGTGTATCTAATCCAACCTATTATACTAGCGAAGATAATTTATCTGTAGCTAAATACAACCCATACTCAGCTATACAGACTTACGAGCCAAGTATTTTAAATACGTCTTCCGTAGGTGATTATGAATCAACTCTTAAAGACGTTGTTAGCCTGTATTATCCTAATGGTGGCGTAGGAACAGTTGTGTCCCACAACACTACCACAGCTACAATAAACAATGTTAAAGGTGATCTAGTTGTTAGTAGCGATAATTACAATACTGGCGCTTCGGTTTCCTATATTGATACTAGTACTGGTTACATAGTAAACATTGATGGCGCTACTATAGATACTGCCATATACAGTGAAGCTAATTCCAACTGGGAAATAGCTGTTGTAGGCGCGACTCTACCAGCTTTAACTGTTGGTCAAAAACTAGTGTTCAATGCTAACGCATACTACGATCCTAAGTTCACAGGTGATCCATCTTTTCTAGAAGACAAGTTTGTTAGGTTTGCTTATAGATTTAAGTTTGATGACGGGGAGAACTCTTTATTTTCCACTTTCACTCAAACAGCTTTTATACCAAAGCAAGACGGATATTTTATGTATGTAGATAAAGAGAACCTTAGTAAAGTTGGTGACGAATCAAACGCTTTCAGAAGTTCTGTTGTTACTTTCGTTGAAAATAAAGTTAATAAACTAGACCTTAGAATACCACTACCTTTTCCTAATTATAACATACGTCAAGCGTTGCATATTAATAGCATTGATATACTGTACAAAGAATCAGATGGGGTAAGCGTTAAAGCTGTTGATACTATTAACATAGATGAAATAGAAAACTCTTCTGGAGTATTTACTACGTTGTCATCACCACAATCTTCTGAAGCAGTTCTTTTTACAAATTTACAGGGAGGTGTTAAAATAGGTGAAATAGTAAGAGGAGCTGGTATTGTTGGTTACCCAACAGTTGTTAGCGTTGAATATGATTCAAATTCTACCACAAGTGGAACAATAACACTTAGTAGTATACAAAGTATATCCACAAGCGTAGAACTAACCATAGGTGATCCAAACTTCTTTGTATACACTTATAACTCTAAAAAACCTTATAAAACATTACCATCAAACGAAATTGTTAGGGTATACGATAAAGTTCCTGTTAGAGCACTTGCTCAAGAAGTAATTAGCAATAGGGTTGTTTACGGTAATTTTCAAGACAAACACACTCCTCCCTCTAATTTGGATTACAATGTTTTGATATCGGAAAAATCAGATTTCAATTTAAACAAAGGCTCTGCTATAGTTGATAATCAAGTAAGCTCTAACTCGGTATCAATATCTTCCCCCACTGGTATCTTCGGGGTTGGGAGTAAAGTTATAGCACCCGGTGTCCCCTTAGGAACTGTTATTACGAGTACAGCCTCTCCTGTTATCACTTTAAGTAAAGACGTTACGTTATCTGTATCCGATGTTTTAACTTTTGAACCAGTCTCTAAATCTATAAATACAACAAGCTCTACTTCCCATCCTAGTAGTTCTTTAAAAACAAATAGAACATATCAAGTAGGTATTGTTCTAGCGGATAGGTACGGCAGACAGTCTACGACTATACTTTCAAATAATTCAAGTTACTTAGAAATAGGTGAAAACAGCTTCTCTGGATCTACATTATTCTCTCCATACATAGACAATAGTATTGATCCTATAAGTTGGCTTGGTAACTCTATAAAGTTATCAATAAACTCAGTAATGGGAGCGAATAAAAATTTTCAAAACGGAGAGCCAGGCGTTTACAATGGAGAGATCGACAGTGTTGATTATAACCCTACGGGATGGTATTCTTTCAAGATTGTAGTAAAACAAAACGAGCAGGAATACTATAATATATACCTACCTGGTATAATGGCTTCCTACCCAACTAACGATTCTTTGGAGCTAGGTAGTACTTCTCATATAGCTTTAATAAGTGATAATATAAATAAAGTACCTAGAGATTTAACAGAAATAGGTCCAGATCAAAAACTATATAGAAGTTCTGTGCAGCTTTTTGGTAGGGTACAAAACTCTTCAGAAGCCATAGAACTTAACATTGGTGAAGGCAGTATGCAATACTTCCCTGGAACAGCCACTGACACAGTTACGGTTGTGGCAGCTATGGATTCTTTGTTTGACTACGATACTCAAGATCCGCCATCGCCAAACCTTTTTCCTCAGTTTTATTCTTATGATTCTAATCCTCTTATAGCAAAGGTTAATACTCATGCCAAGATAGGCCAAATAGCAACAAACAATTTTTTCACCTTCAGTGGTATTATTTCAATTACAACTGTAACAGACTCTATAAAGATGGCGGGTGTAACTGGAGATACTTCAAATGTACAACCAGGTGACAATGTTACTGGAGTTGGTTTACCGGAGGGTTTAAAAGTGGATCTAGCAGGTTTTACGCCAGCGGGATCATACACCGGGACAATTGGGGTGCAAGGTGGAACTAACACCAACGAAGTAACTACTAGCGGAAACAATGCACTAGAAATAGGTGATACACTATCTGGTGCTGGGATTGAACCAAATACTTTTGTCTTAGACATTGTACGTGCTGCAGGTGGATCACCGATGACACTTACTTTAAATAAAGATATAGCTGTAGCTAACAGCGACCTGATTGACTTCCAGGCCGCTGCAAAGATTGCTGTTACTACTTCTTTTTCTATGTCTGCTGGAGAAGCTGTAACAGTATCTTCTTTCAAAAGACCTGGTATTCAAGAGTTAGCTATTTACGAAACAGAACCTGTTGTTAGTTCTTTAGATATTTTCTGGGAAACATCCACAACTGGATTAGTTGGTGAAATAAACAATATTATACTAACCTCAAGCGGTGATGGTTTAGCAGCTGCTGGTATAAATTCATACAATACAACACCTTTCACAGAGGCTTTATGGCCTACTCAAGACTCTACACCTGTTTATCCGGCTATATTTACGTCTCCTATATATTTAATTAATGCTTTTGGACAGCAGATACCTGTTGCTCAAATAAGCTCCCCACTTACTATAGCTTCTGTTATTAGCAACAATTCCAACGTTACGACTTATTTTAATTTAGAAGAAACAACTACATCGGGAGAGTATAATGTAGTTACTACACAAGATTATATGGACAGCGTGTATTTTAGCGCTACTGTCGCATTAAACAGTTTCACGTTCAATTTTACAGCAACTGTTAATGGTCAGTCAGCTGCTTTTAGCGAAACAATTAATTTAGCCAATAAAGAACCTATTATATTAATTGATGCTTCAGAGCAAGGGAACCACACAAGCACTATAGCTACGGGCTACATTTCTCCATCAGTCCAAAATGTCATAACACTAGTTGGCTACAATGGCTCTGCGGATACTGTTATAGATACAGCTAACCCACCTCCAAATAGAACTCAAGATTTAACATGGAGTATACAAAGTCAGACTAGTCTTGACGGTACGGATGTACAGTATTTTGCTATAGATCCGTCTACAGGTGCTATTACTAACACTGGGTATCAAAACACAAACATGCCAGCTGATAGTTATACTATTACTGTAAAACTAAGCGACCCTTCTTTATTTGTTACTCGAAATGTACAAGTAAATATGGGGCTAGAAATTTCTAGTATTGCAATGAAGACTCTAACCGGGACCCTAGGTACCCAGAGTGGTGGTGGTGCTTACACTAAGACTTGGGTTGAGATGTATATAGAGCCCAGAATTATTGTTAACCCTGCAACTGCAACAATAGCTACAATAGTCAACTCAAACACGGTTACGGTTAGTAACGTATCGGGTGTTATTGTAGATAATATGTTAGCTATTACACAAAAGGCAACAGCTAAGGTTGATGGTGATGTATTTTTTACTACACAAGTAGTATTGAAAGACGTGGTTGGGACAATTAGTGCTGGTGATACCGTTAGCGGTGACAATGTTACTGCAGGCACCACTGTGCTATCTATCACGGGTAATACTATAACCACTAGCGTCTTCCAGTACTTGACCGACGATACGGAAATAATTATAGGAAGACAAGCTAAAAATACAGTGGATAGTGTTTCTGGAAACACTATTACATTTAATAACTTTCTTGGCAGTTTAAATCTTGCTGTTGGAGATGAAGTATTTTTTGAGCTAGTTCAGATAGACCTTGCTGCTGGTTGGTATTTTTTCACCGACACAAGTAACGCGAATCAAACAGACCCTTGGAGCGTACTGTTGAGCGAATCTGGAACT
>Ga0209192_10001017_pt1 | contig 24023 bp, 13 predicted proteins | sample ArcticOcean_MG_C_11_FD_187433 | JGI IMG/M metagenome (GOLD analysis project Ga0209192, IMG submission 187433) | Marine microbial communities from western Arctic Ocean - ArcticOcean_MG_CB2_154 (SPAdes) (version 2) | ecosystem: Environmental > Aquatic > Marine > Oceanic | place: Arctic Ocean... | reverse complement strand
AATTCACAGTAGATAATGCTGAAGTTCTTGTCACAAACTCAACTGAATTTGATACGTGGCTTAACGAGGTAGTCTTTGACTTAGACAACTTTCGTGGAGGATCAAAAGGAGCTGGTGCTAAAACGGTTGGAAAACCTGTTCAAAAATCTTGATTCGGGATTTACCAGAGACAAGTATTTAGAATTATGTGAGCAGATGGGGAATGAGCCTATAGAAGAGGAGATTCCCCCAGACTGGGAAGACTTTCCAGATATTGTAGTTTATGCGATAAATACTTTTAACATGATGGGAGACAAGGTCTACCCAGATGTTGGTTACACGGGTAAGGATTATACAAATCTATCCCATTACTTAGATTTATATGAGATACAAGACACGGAGTATTTTTTACAACTACTGTCTTGGTTAGACTCAAGAGCTATCCAGAGGTCTTCTGACGAAATACAGAAGGCACATCAGAAAGCTAAGAGACAAGCAAGTGGCGGGAAACGAAATAAAACTCACATTACGGGTTGACGACAAAGGCTCGTTAAGCATTGTTGCAAAAGAAGCTAAGGCAGCAGCAGCAGGTGTTGATAAGTTAGATAGGTCTACCAAGAGCGCCAATAAATCTCGTAGTAACTATCAAAGAGTGGAAAAAGGAGTAGCGGGTGCTACTTCTAACTCTACAAAAGCTTTTAGTAAGCAAGCCCAAGCTATTGGCGGGGGGCTTGTTCCTGCCTATGCAGTTCTTGCTGCTAACGTTTTCGCCATAACTGCTGCTTTTGGAGTTCTCCAAAGATCGGCAGCAGTTGCCCAACTAAAAGACGGCCTCATAGCTGTAGGTAATGCTGCAGGTCAAAATCTTCCTTTCGTAGCATCCCAGCTAAAAATAATTACAGGTGCAGCCGTATCTACGGAACAAGCTATGCGTGCAACGGCTGTTGCTGTCAGTGCAGGCTTTTCAACGGATCAATTAAATCAATTAGCTAAAGTTGCAAAAGGCGCGTCGTTAGCACTTGGTAGAGATATGGGAGACGCACTAGATCGTCTTGTTCGTGGTACTGCAAAACTAGAACCTGAAATACTCGATGAATTAGGTATTATGGTAAGGCTAGATGATGCCGTAACTGATTACGCTATAGCAATGACTAAAACTGCTAGCGAATTGACTCAATTTGAGAGACGACAAGCTTTCCTGAACGCAACCATCGAGCAGGGTTCCAAGAAATTCTCAGAAATTGCACAAGTAGTAGAAGTAAATCCCTATGATAAGCTGTCTGCTTCCTTCTCAGACTTATCACATGATCTTATAGAACTAGTTTCTAAAGGCTTAGTCCCTTTAATAGAGATACTATCTTCTAGCCCAGTGGCTTTGGCTGGAGCTATGGCTGCTTTCGGGGGCAGTTTAGTTAGAACAATTCTTCCCTCCATACAAGCAACAGCAGAAAGCCAAAGAGAGTTAGCTGCGGTTGCTATTCGATCATCTCGAAGTGCGGGCAAAAAAGTTGCGGCAAACTATCTAAAACTAAGTAAAGACATAAACAAGATGGAAATGCGCCCGCCTTCAATAGCAAAACTTGAGAAAGATTTTGCTAGAGGTGCCGTATCCGCTGTGCAATTAAAAAGAAATATTGGTACTGTAACTGGACAACTAACTAAAAAGGCTAATGTTGTTAAGAGCCTCAAGGACTTGACCGACTCCGCTAGTACGGCAAGAACAACCCAGTTAAACTCGGAGATCAAACAATTAACAACGTTAAAAGAACGGCTTGTCGCAGTTCAAAATGAAGAAAGTAAGAGAAACACCGGAACCACAAAAGCAAAAGGGCTAAGAGGCGCCGGCAGGATGGCAAAAAGAGAAAGTGCCGGCCTACAGGCTATCGACTCTTCTAGTTTTGCGGGTGGATTAGGAATTGCTGCAAAGCAATCTAAAAGACAGTTTGCTGAAATAGGTAAAGCTAGCGGGGCTATGAATACAGTTTCAGCTGTGTTTAAAACTGCAACTTCTTCTGCAAAAATGTTTGGAACTGCAATACTGCGTATGATACCTTTTATTGGTCAGTTAGTCTTTGTAGCATCCGCTCTCTCACCTTTGTTTTCAGACCTTTTTAAAGCTGATAAAGTTGTAACAGCCACTGAGGACGTTATAAAATCTTTTAATAGCTTTATAACTATTGCTGAAAGACTTAATAAAGTTATAGGAGACGATACAGCTACTGCTTTTGAAAAGTATTTTGCTACCCTTAAAGTAGGTGTGGGAATACTGGATCAAATAGCCTCAGGGTTAATCCTAATTAATCAAGTCTCTCAACAGCAGACCCAGGAAGAGCTAGAAAAATTGTCCTTATCTCTTGTTGAAGCTCGCCAGGAAACAGAGAGATTACAAAAACAAAATGATAAGCTAGTCGCCAGCGGCATAACAAACTTAGCATTACCAAAGCTAAATAACTCAATCAGAGAAGTTGCAGAGTTAGAAGCTCAAGTAGCCAAATTGGCCCAAGGATTAGACAAAATAGATAAAGTTAGTACTATGGCCAGTCTTACCGCCAGTATTGCACTGCTAGAGAATACTGCCTTAGGCAACCGGCTCCCCGGTGAGCTTAACGGAGTAAAAGATATACTAGAAAAAGTAAACAATGGAGGAATTACTACCGGTGCTCAACTAGCGGATGCTTTTAAGAATCTGTCGGATTCTTCAAAAAGAGTAATAGCAGGCGTGGGAGGTATTCAAGATAGCTTTAAAACTTTACGAGATGAAACTCAACAGTTTGGGGCTAAAACTTCTACTATTTTTAGTAAAAACACCAAAGCAATGAGATCTTTTGCTAATGAAGTTAATGGGGCAGGAAGCACCGTGGGCGGTAATTTGGACGAAGTAGCTAAGGGTGCAGAAGCCGAGTATTCCAGAGTATACCAAGTATTACTAAAACTTGACAGGAGTATCGACAAGGTAAGCACAGATAGCAGCGTAGCAGCTACAGCTTTTCGAGTCGCAGCAGATGCGCTGGAAGAAAATGAAAGTATTATGACGCAGGCAGCGGCTCAAAGTGCTATTTATGCAGAGCAAGCCAAACAAATAGGTAAGTTTTCTAAGAAGAACGCTTTCCTCATGGAGAAACAACTAGGTTTTGAAAAGCAAGCCACACAAGAAAAGCTTAGAGGCAAAAAAGCAGAGTCTGAGAATTTTCAGATAATAGATGCTACTAATACTCAAAAAGAAGCCTATCAGAAACTAACAAAAGAAATTAGTCTGTTAGAGCTTCAGATCAAAGACACCACCCAAGAAACCAATTTGATAGCAACAGCTCGAGTTGAGGGCGCAAAAAGACTTAATGATCTTTTAGGTAAGCAGCTGTCAATGGCAAAAGGCATATTAGATGCTCGAGATAAGACTTCAAAAATAAAGATAGAAGCTAGAAGAGGCCGTTCAGGTAGTAATGCACAAGACGAGCTAGATATATTCAAGAGCACCAAAGCAGAGAGGCTAGCCTTAGAGCAAAAACTTTTTGAGCAAAAAGTTAAAGGAATTGATATTCAGTATAAGCTCTTAGATTTACAGTTTGAGCTAGAGGGTATTAAGCTGTCAAATATAATGAAAGCGCAAAAAGCTGGTGACGACGAAATTGCCTCAGCTATGGGTACTATTACGGCAGCAAGAACGTTAACAGCTGCAGGAAGAGCTGTTGCAATGGAACTAGAGCACGCTAAAATCGGGGCTAAGTATGACCCTACCAAAGAAACAACAGGTAAAGACGGAATAGTAGACCCATCAGGTACTAAGGTTGGAACTAGTGCAGTAGACGCGCTGGGCGTACAAAAAGAAATAGCTGCAGCCAGAGAGAGAGAAGCTGTAGCGGCAGGTAAAGCAGCAAATCAAGTTAAGCTAATGAACATGCACGGAAGGGAGCTTTTAGGTGCAACGTTAGCGGAAGCGGAAGCGGTAAGACAAACTGGGCGAGAACGAGATCACTTACTAACTTTACAGGCCGCAGAGAATAAAACTGCCGGTGATCTTTTAGCTATAGAACAACAACAAGTAATTCTAGAGAAAGCAAAAACTGAAGAAATAAGAACTAGAATGGCTCTTCGTCAGACAGAAGTAGATACTGTCACAAGACTACAGGGTGCTGGTGCTGGTGCTGCAATGGGTACTGCTGCTGCCATGGCGAACTCTAGGGAAGAGGGCGGCGCTTTTCATAAAACTAAAAACGAAGAAACTGGCGAAGAGGAGTATACGAGCAAACTAAGTGAAAGAGTGAAGGCTATGGGCGACGCAGCTAGCGGACAAATAGAACACTTAAAGAGCTTAGGTCCTGAAGGTGCAGTATTTGCTGCTGTTTCCCAGGGCGCTTTTAATATAGCGGAAAGTTTTACTACCGCTTTTGAGACAATAGAAACTAGTAGCGGGAAAATGGAAAAAGTGGGCGCAATTATGGGCGCTGTAGGTGGTGCTATTAGTGCTGTCGGCGCTATACAAGCGGCCAAGTCAAAAGCAGCCGTAGCAGGTGTGGATAAAGAGATAGCAGCCGAACAAAAGAGAGACGGCAAATCTGCAGCAAGTGTAGCTAAGATTAAACAATTAGAAGCTAAAAAAGAAGCTATTAAAAAGAAAGCTTTTGAAAAAGATAAAAAGCTGAAGATGGCAATGGTAGTAATGTCTACTGGCCAAGCAATAATGAAAGAAGCTGAAAAAGGGTTCCCCGCAGCTATACCAGGTATTGCAATGATGGCGGCTATGGGTGCAATGCAACTATCGGCTATTTCTAGCACTTCTTATGCAGGAGGAGGCACTATTGCAGGAGCAGGCACGAATCAGCCTTCTGAAATATCTATAGGTCAAAGAGGCACTTCTACAGACTTAGCTAAGTCTAAATCAGCAGGTGGAGAGCTAGCTTATTTCCGTGGAGCACAAGGACAGGGCGGAGCAGAAAACTTTAGACCTGCATTCACTGGAGCCAAGTATAGAGCAAACGGCGGACAAACAGCAGGATACATGGTTGGTGAGCAGGGACCAGAGCTATTTGTACCAGAGACACCAGGAACAATTTTACCCAATGACGGAGATGGTATGACAGCAGCCCCAGCAAATGTAAACTTCTCAATCTCAGCACTAGATGCTTCAGGAGTAGAAGACATTCTTACGCAACAACGGGGTAACATTATTGGAATGATACGAGAAGCAGCAAACTCGTATGGTCAAGATTTTGTAGAGGGCGTAGACACTTCTGTTTACACACCGTCTGCAGGTGGAGTGAGTAAATACTAATGAGCACATTTAGCGCTTTTCAAAATATATTGCCCGATCCAACCAATACTATTGGTAATGCGGGACAGGTATCGGGAACAGCAGCAGAGGGATTTGCCTCTGTTCAGCTAACCTCGGAGCAGCCTACTCTCAGAGACAAAACTAATTCTGGTAGACTACTGGCTCGTGCTATTGTCGGACATAAGTGGAAAATAAGTATAAAGTATAATAAACTTACACGAGAACAGTTCGATATAATTTATACTTTCCTTATACATAGACGCGGAAGTGTGAACCCTTTCTTTGTATCATTACCTCAGTACTCTGTTCCAAGAAATGCTACTTTTGCAACTTATTCAGCGTCCAACAGTCTAGAGGCGGGCGGTCAAGTAGCTGCAGGTGTAAGCTCTGTACTAATAGGAAAAACAGGCTATAGCAGTAGCAATGGTGCGCCCACACCGGGAGATCTATTCACAATCAGTAGTGCTAACTCCAACCATAAAAAAGCATATATGGTAAGTAGGGTGGAAACTAATGCTGATTACTTAGCGGGGACAGCACAGCCTGGTTCTAGTCAAGTTCGTATACACTTTACTCCAGGTTTATCTAAACTTATAGGGTCGGGGGACGACTTCATATTTCATAATCCATTGGTAAGAGTAGTATCTGTGAGCGACAGTCTACAGTATTCTTTGGATAATAATAACTTATATTCTTTTTCGCTCAACTTGGAGGAAGCACAGTAATGGGCGTCAGAAGATTAAATACCGCAAACTCAGATAATAATGCCTTAGTCCAATCTTTACTAGAGGAAGACCCCTTTGTCTATGCTCATTTAGTAAAGTTTGAGAAACCCCTAAAGACAGAGGAAGGTAAGAGTGCTCAAAGAGCAAAAGACTATACTTATATAACAGACGGCTCTCATGACTTTGTATTTGATGATGGAAGCACAGACATCCAGGGTAATGCGAATGGAGCACAGACGTACAGAGCAGGTAAGCTACTAGATATAAGTGGAATATCTGAAACGATTCAAGCTAAAGTCTCTGGTATAAATGTTCAACTATCCGCAGCTGCTCTGGGCACTGCTATCACTACTCGTATAACTACTACTTCTAGTTCTGTTACTGCCTTAGATGACCTAGTAGAAGCAGGCTTTAGAGAAGGCGATACTATGTTGCTTTTAAGCGGGTCAGGCGCGAATCATACCGCTAGAGTTCGTATTAATTATTTTTCAAACAATAACTTAACAGCAAATGTCGACGCTTTAACAAAAGTAACAAATGATGTAGAATTAGAGTTAGCTTCGCTTGCAAATGAGTCTAATGTACTATACAGCCTTAACTTTGATAGTCCTGAAGTAGAAGGAGTTCTAAGCAATAGATCCTCAACTACTTATGCACGATATATTAATCGTGAAGTATTTATATATAAAGCTCACATAAATCCAGAAACCGGACAATCTATTGGTGCTCCTTACCTAATGTTTAAGGGCATCATACAGGGTGGCAAATTAACAGAAGACCCAGGAAAAAGCTCTAAAGTTTCATGGAAATTAACTAATCACTGGGGAGACTTCTCTAGGGTACAGGGCAGACTCACGTCCGACTCACATCATAGAGCTCTTGATGGAAATGGCTTGCCTGACGTAACCTCCGCTATTAAACCTGAGTACACTAATGACCTAGGGTTTCAGCATTCCGAACAAGCATTAAACTTGATGGCTACGTATCAGATTAGTGAAACTCGTTATAAAGAGAAAAAGCGGGGAGGCCTCGCGGGGCTTTTCGGCGGTAAGAAAATCTCAGAATATGAGATACAAGTAGACCGAGAAGTAGACTTACGGTTTAATCTGGACGCAAAATACATACCCGTAGTATACGGCGTTGCAAAAATTGACAGTATCCCTTTCTTTGTAGATACTATCAATAGTAATGCTAGAGACGTGTTTTGTGCTTACGCTCTCTGTGAAGGAGAGATAGGCGGTCTGTATGATATATATTTTGATGATACTTCAGGACTCTGCATAGATCAAAACGATTTCGATGCTAGAGGAGCTCAGAACGGTAATAATACTGTAGATGTTCTATGCTATGGCAGAATGGATAGAGGCGACACTCTTACGGCACGAACAGTTACTAGTGGTACTGCGAGAGCTTATGGAGGAAGTCTACAGGTAGGAGCTGACTATAATTACTATGGTAGCGAGGGACAGTATATTGACTACGCGTATGCTCCTGTTAACACTGCCTTTACTTTCGGTGCAAGTATTCAAGGCGGCGGTATAACTCATGAAAAGGGCAACTCTTTTACTACCCCTATTGATACTAAATTAATTTTCCACTCGGGTAAATTTGACCAAAAAGCAGACTCACTACTACTTAGTAATGGAAATAACTTTAAAGTTGGAACTGACTACTATACAGGAGTAGGGGCATATTGGGGCTCCAGACACCAAGTACGAGACACAGCCTATGTAGTAGCAAAGTATACTATATCAGAAGGTGAGACTACTATTCCTTCTCTGGACTTTGTTGTTAGAGGAAAGGGCATAGAGTGTAATAACTACGACTATGCATATGAACAGCACATTGCATTTGTAGTGTCTGACGCTAGTGAAGATTTATTCGATATAGGGGAAGTAGTAGATATTAAGTCTGCGGATGCAGAAGGTGTCATTGGAACAGCTACTATAGCCGATTTATATGACATTACTAATATGGATGGAACTACCAGTTTGCGTGTACGCTTTACAGACTTGCCTCCTTTCGGTACCCATAAGTCTTTTTTCATGCAAAAGCAAGGAAGTACTGAAGTAATACACTTAACTACTTTTGATTTTGCAGACATATCAGGTACAGTTCCTACCACACTAGAGGCAACTATTTTCGCAGCAGTAGCCAGTAGTAATAGCACTTCAGCTACCTTAACTCTTACCAGCCCTTCTGCGTCTATGCAAAAAGCTTTAGCCGGAGGAAGTTCCCTACTTTTAGATAACGGTAATACTGATCCTGCAAGCCGCCTGGCGTCTTATAGCTATGCTTACTCGGGGTCGGGCAATACTGTAACTAATGTAGGTAATACAGGTGCAAAAGCCAGTAGTTTAGCAGGCAAGAAGGTAACTGTTAAAAACGCAATACAATTAGCGGCTAACACAACTAGTGACAATGCGGCATTTTTGAACATGCAACTTATACTTACTACTGTTAATACTGATAATACTGTTGTTAAGCAACAGAGAAGAATAACTTCTTATGACGGTACCACTAAGGTAGCGACTGTTGATCAACCTTTCAATTCATTGCAGCTGCCTAAAGCCACAGACATATATGAGATTCGCGTAGGCGGAAGTAATGATCAAAGAGTTAGTACTAACCCGGCAATGCAGGTACTTGACTACTTAACAAGTGATAGATACGGTGCAAATCTAAATATACAAAAAGATATAGATACAGAATCTTTTTACGAAACTGCACGATTATGTGACACTCGATCAGATGTCACTATGCTAGTGGGTGCGAATCTAGTGGTAGGGGATGTGTATAAATTTGTGGGAGCCAGTAAAACTAAATGGCAGGGTACAGTTCTCAGCAGTACTTCAGCAGTTACTCTTAGCGGCACTGTGTACTATAGTGTAGTGTTTGATGATGTTTTAGGAAAAATAGCTAATAAGTGGATTGACTACAGAGCGTATGAAAATGGAGACCTAGTCTACCATAAGGGTGGAGTGCATGCAATGACTAGTGCAGGCTCTATTTCGCAACCGTCTACTACTAGCAGCGTTTCTGTTTCGCTTACTAAAGTAAGTGGATCTGGCCCTAGTACTCCTGCTGTAGACCTTACAATGAGTACTTTTGACGGTAACCCTGTAGTTAAAAAGTACGTTAGCGCTGTATCAGTTACTTCAGGCTACAGCCTCTACGATAGTGATGATGTTAAATATTGGAGAATGTTAGGCTGGGAGTCCTCTAATCAAAGACACGTTACTAGGCATCAAACTAATGCTGTTATAAATACTGCTAACTCTGTTTTTAGTAATATTAACGGATTCTTGGGTCACTTCAACGGTATGATCAGAGACTCTAACGGTAAGTATGCTCTTGCAATAAAAACAGCGTACTCAGGCGTAACTACATTCACTACTAGTACTGGAGATCAGTATATTGTAGAGGATATAGGCGAAGATGATATTATAGGATCTATTAACGTTGAGGACGCGGGAGCTAAAGGTACTTTCAATCAAGTAAGTGTTACTATAAATGATCCTCAGAATCGCTTTGAAGGTAGACAAATTTCTATGTTTGACTCTACCTACTTAAAAGAAGACAGAATGGTTCATAAGAAAGGAGATATTAAAACTCCTTATGTTAATAACTACTTTAATGCTAGAATAAATGCAAGACAGTATCTTGACCAGTCAAGAGCAGGTCTAAAAGTTAACTTTACGATGGGCCCTAAAGGTATTCTACTAAGAGCAGGCGATATAATAAGAGTAAGCTATGCAAGATTTGGGTGGTTAAATAAGTACTACAGAATAACTAATCTTACTTTTGAAAAAAATTGCTTGACTAAAGTTACTGCTGAAGAGCACAACGACGAAGCATACTTAATTAGACCAGATTTCCCAGAAGAAATAGTTCCTGGAGATCTTACACTAGCTAACGTTAAAGCTCCTGAGCCTCCTAATGTTATTCCTAGTCTGACGGGTACTCTCAACGCAAGGGGAGGGGTCGAGCTTGCCTGGACAAATACAACAGATTTTAACCCTGCTACTTACTCAGTAGAAATATGGAGAGCAGATACACCAGATGGCTTAGCAACTACACACTCTAGTCTTAAAAAAGTTGGATTCTCTAAGAGTGATAACTATGTGGATCAGATAACTAATGAGGGTGCTACTGTTAAGTATTACTGGATTAGGTATGCAGTAGTCGTGTCTCAAAGACAGATAGGTGGATTAGCTCCTAGAGAGTTATTTTCAACGTTTTTCCCTACGGGCAATGGAGTACAAGGCAAATCGGATGGAGCAAGAGATGCACCCACTATTAGCTTTACTAATCTAAATGCTACAATTCTTGCAGATGCTAATGGTAATCCTTCCGGATTCTCTAATACAGGATTCGCTGTAAATGTTAATATAGGAACTACTCAACTACCTTATGATAGCTCAGGAAGTCCTGCGTCTCCTTCTTTCAGGGTTACTAATCAGTCTGTTACTTCGGGTATTACTTTAGGAAGTGCTTCCACTTCATCAGATACTTTCACTCGTACCAGAGCAAATATTACCCAAATGAGCAATGTTGAAGTCGGCGTAGCCGTCTTCGTGGTTACAGTCAGAGATACACTAGGGGCAGAAAGAGCTTACACTTACGCTCAGTCGTTTATTAAAAGCAGACGAGGAGTGATTGGAGTAGACGGCAATCAAGGAGCAAGAACAGCTGCTGCGGTATTGTACTACCAAACTGCGTCAGCCACGCAACCTTCGGCACCTACTGCTAGTGGCTATAACTTTACTACGGGGTTGTTTGGTACGCACACAAGTGGTTGGGATGAAAATGCTCCAACATTTGCAGCAGGAAATACAAACAAGTACTGGTACGCTAGGGTTAATGTAGCGGAAGCTACCGTGGGCGGGTCGCAAACAATAACCGTGGGTACAGTATTGCAGGGTATTGGATTCAGCGGATTAGTTACGTTTACGGGGTCTCAGAGCGTGACTGATGGTACTAATGGTATGAGTTTTGGGGCTCAAGGTACCACAACTATTGATGGCAGTAAGATTACTACTGGTGTTATACAAGCCGCTAGACTAGATGTAGGTCAGATAAATGTAACACAAACTTTAAATTATCAAGCTAATCCTACAAACTTAAACCAACTGCAAAACGGGCCGGGGTACCAAACTCAAGCATTCACGCAGCCTGCGCAAGTAAATATTGCACAAACTAATAACTATGTAGCTCCTCCAAGTAATACAAATCAGTTAACTAATGGAGCGGGATTTCAATCTGGGCTAGGTAATTTGAGTCAGTTTACTAATGGGCCAGGCTTTCAAAGCGGTCTCAGTAATCTGAGTCAGTTTACAAATAATCAGGGTTTTCAAACTCAAGCATTTACTTCCCCTGGGCAAGTGAACATTACACAAACTACTAACTATGTTACTCCTCCAACTAATACAAATCAGTTAACTAATGGATCGGGCTACCAGACTCAAGCCATAACATTTTCTGCCACAGCTATTAGTGGAGGAAAGATAGGGCTATCTACATCAGGAATGATTATAGGTAATAGTGGGACATCTATAAGTGCATCTAACTCTATTATTTTAGATACTACATCAGGGAACAATTCGATTAAGATATATGACGGAAGCGCATTAAGGGTAAAAATAGGAAAACTATGATTCTACAGCGGGCTTGACGCTTATAAAAGTAGTTATTGTATATCTGCCTAAGCCCTGCCCTCTAGCCTCTTCTTCTAGTAGTATAGGGGTTACTTCGTGCATACAGGTGGAAGGTATAATTAAAGTCATGTTATTAGTGCAGGCTACAGTAGCTTCGTCATTCAGAATAAGCTCTCCGCCTTCGAACTTTTTAGGCTCTTTGTATAACCATGTTAGCGTTGTTAGAACTGCATGGTCTCTGTGAGGTTTGTAATGGTCACTATCTTCATAGTAGGAAAGTAATGTGGTGAACTCTGCATTATGCAAAAAATACTCAAACCAGGAGTGCTCCATTGCTATTTGCTGTGCTACTCCTGAATTGTACAACTTCATATTATTCGTAAGTATTGCCGAAGCTTCTGGATTAGCATATATGCTATTTACCCATATTCCTTTATTCTTCTTCAGAAGCATGTTTTCAAGGTCTTTAGCAGCTCCGCTATCTTTAGGCTCCAACCACAGGTTTTCTCTAGATTGTAGAAAGTCTAATTCTTTATGTATTGAGTCGAGTTCGTTCTCGTCAAATACGTTTTGTACAAGAACAAACGGAGTTTTATTTGAAAGTTCCTTTATTACATAGTCCACGGATGTACCTTTTTACTTGTTTAGTTGGGTACTATTATACTGTAAAACCACTTGAATGTCAAGAATTATTTAGAACACCCCAAAAAAATAATTCTTGACTTCGTACGTCCCCTTTGCTATACTTTCACAATGGAGAAATTTAATGAGCGCAGCTAATTATGACCTAGTTATTGATCAGGGATCGTCTTTCTTAATTGACTTAACAATTAGGGAAGCCGGAGCCCTAAAAGACCTTACTGGCTACTCTGCCAGGGCACAGATGCGCTCAACTAAAACAGCAGTGGCTGTAGCAGGAACTTTTACTTGTACTATACACGGAGCAGCCGCTAATGGAGTTGTCAGATTAGCCCTTCCTCCTGCTACTTCTTCAGCTATGACAGCCGGCCTTTATCACTACGATCTAGAGATATTTACTAATCAGGATATTACAGTAAAAAGGCTTATAGAAGGTAAGGTTACTCTTAACCAAGAAGTTACGAGATAAGCATGACAGGTATAGCAACACAGATTCAAATAGGAGAAACAGTCTCCTCATTACAGGGTTTTACACTTAATATAACTGAAGACATTACTACTGTCGAAGTAAATAATATGGCTATTCCTAATCAGAATTCTGTCGAAATAGCTTTCACACCATATAATACAATTACAGCATCTAATGTATCTGATGCTCTTAAACAATTAGCAGATCAAAACTTTCGTTCCGCCTCTGCTCCTACCGGCGCAAATGTTGGTGAGGGAGACATCTGGTATGATACCGATGACGATCAACTCAAAGTATATCGAGAAACTAGCAGCGGCACATTTCAGTGGGTTCCTATAATAGTAGGGGCAGCAACTGGAGATTCCGACACGCTAGACGCAGGAACCTTTTAAGGTTTTTTGGAGGTCTAAGTGGCTCAGACATTAAAAATTAAACGAAGTAGTAGTACTATCGCGCCTAGTTCTCTTGCACAAGGAGAGCTGGCATACTCTGATGCTGCTGATAAACTATATATAGGGCAACCTTCAAACAGCGCAGTTACTGCAATAGGTGGCAAACTGTACGTTGATATGTTAGATCATACAGCGGGCACTCTTACAGCAAGTAGTGCTATAGTAGTAGACTCCAATAAAAAGATTAATGAGTTACTTCCCGGCACTATCACAATCGGTACTTCAGATCCATATTCACTTCCTAGCGTAGATGGCAGTACTGGGCAAGCTCTTATTACTAATGGCTCAGGAGTTGTAAGTTTTGCAAATATTGCGTCTAGTCTAAACACTACAGGTAATTCAGGAACAGGCAGTATAGCTCAATTAACTCAGAGCTTAACAGTTGCTGGGTCTGGAGCAATTAGTACAGTAGCTTCGGGACAAAGTATAACAATTGCTGCTGCTGATGCTAGTACTTCTGCGAAGGGTATAGCTTCTTTTGATAGTACAGACTTTACTGTAAGTAGCGGAGCAGTAAGCGTTAACGCAACAACTATAGGTAGTACTGCTGTAAATCCTGGCGCTACTACAACTGCTATTGCGGGATTGACTCAGCTTAACGTAGACAATCTTCAAGCAGATGGTAACACTATATCAACTACTAATACTAATGGTAGTCTTTTACTTTCTCCAAACGGAACTGGTGTAATCAATGTTCCCTCTGGCTACAAGAATAGAGCGGGGTTTGATACTAACAGCTTAGCAACTAAAGAGTATGTGGACGCTGTACAACAAGCCTTAGATATAAAAGAATCAGTAAGAGTGGCTACAGCCGCAGCACTTTCTGCAGTTACTTATAGTAATGGAAGTAGTGGTATAAATGCTACTCTTACCGCAAATGCAAATGGTGTTTTAACTGTAGACGGGGTCACAGTCCTGCTCAATGACAGGATACTAGTAAAAGATCAAGCTAGTGGCTTACAAAACGGTATATACAAAGTTACTACCCTAGGTTCGGGATCCGTTGCATTTGTACTAACTAGAACTGAAGACGCAAATATTGCTGCTAAAATAACTGGTGGTGCGTATACTTTTACAGAAGAAGGTTCTACTTTAGCAGACAACGGTTTTGTATTTACTCATAACGGTGCTCCTACTTTAGGCACTAGTGCTTTAACTGTAACTCAATTTTCGGGAGCAGGACAAGTTATTGCAGGAGATGGTTTAACTAAATCAGGCAATACTATTCAAGCTGTTGGAAGTGCAACTATTACTGCAAATGCAGATACGCTCCAACTTAAAAATGTAACAACAACCGCCGTAGGTGACTTACTTATAGGTGTAGCTTCAGATGCAGGCTACAGCAGACTAGTTAAACCTTCAGGAAGTGCCACAGCCTCTGATTATATATTAAGCATGAATACTTCGGGCACAGCAAGCTGGGCAAACATAATAGACGGCGGTTCATACTCGTAACTCTATCCTCGCGTATATACGCAATCTAGGAGAGCCAAATGGCACAAACTATTAAATTAAAACGTTCCGCCACAGCGGGTAACGCACCGAGCACCTCAGATTTGGCACTGGGAGAAGTAGCACTAAATACTAATGATGGTAAAATGTACATCAAGACTACCGAAGGTAGCTTAGATAGCATTATTCAAGTCGGCTCTTCTACAGACTCCTACACTAAGATAAGAAAAAGTGTAACACAAACTCTTGTTGTTAAAGTTATTAGTAAAACTTCAGATCATACTTGGTATGGCTCTGGCTCAAGTTTAGGCTACAATATTAATGGAATTGAGTCTCCACACCTACACTTAGTCCCAGGTAATACTTATAAGTTTGATCAATCAGACTCTTCAAACAGTGGACACCCCTTACTTTTTTACTACGAGGGTGATAAAACTACGGCGTATACTACGGGAGTAACAACAGCGGGCACTCCCGGTAGCTCTGGTGCGCACACAACAATTGTACCTACAGACACGACTCCAATGACTCTACACTATCAGTGTTCAGCGCATGGATTTATGGGTGGACGAGCTGATTTTGGTACAAGAAATCTTATTGGATTTGATACTGCTGACTTAACAGAAGGTACAAATTTATACCATACTACTGCCAGAGCAAGAGGATCAATATCTATATCAAGCTCCGGTGACGGCTCAATAGCGTATAATAGCTCAACAGGCGTAATTACATATACAGGCCCAAGTGCGAGTGAAGTCAGAGCGCATATTTCCGCAGGCACAGGAGTAGCCTTCTCTGGGGGTGCTATATCTATCGGACAGGCTGTTGCAACTACTTCTAACGTAACTTTCAACAATATTCATGCAGATGGTAATGCCCAGATAGACGGCAATGCTCAAATAGATGGCAATGCAGTTATTACAGGCAACTTAACTGTAAATGGAACACAAACAACTTTAAATACAGCTAGTCTTGCTGTAGAAGACTTAAACATTACAGTAGGCAGTGGAGCAACAACTAGTGCTGCTACTAACGGCGCTGGCTTAACTTTCGGTGCCTGGTCATCTGGTACTATACCTGTAATTAAGTGGGATCATGCTAATCAAAGATTTGATGCCAACTATGCTCTTGATACAAATTTAATAGGTAATGCTACTACAGCTACCACTTTACAGAATGCTAGAAATATTTCAGGGATATCCTTTGATGGATCTGCTGATATTCAGTTAAATACCTCTTTAATAACAGAAAATACTAACTTATACTTTACTAATACTAGAGCAGATGCTAGAATAGCCGCAGCTGAACTATCAGATTTAAGTAATGTTGCAACCACCGGTCCAAGTACTGGAGAAGTACTAAAATGGAACGGCTCTGCATGGGCACCTGCAGCAGATAATGCCGGCAGTGGAGCAGTTAATGGGTTCCAAACAGTTGCTGTAGCAGGACAATCAAATGTAGTAGCTGATAGTACTACAGATACATTGAACTTAGCGGCTGGAACGGGCATTACTCTTACTACTAATGCTGGCTCAGATACAGTTACAATTACAGGAACTTCAGCGGGTGCCAATGCATTCGGTAACATAGCAGTTTCGGGCCAATCAACAGTTGCAGCAGACTCTACTAATGATACAGTAACATTTGTTGGTGGGTCTAATATGACTCTTACTACTAATGCTAGCGGTGATACCGTTACATTTGCTGCTTCTGCTAGTGGTGGTGCAGCTTCTGCCGCTGACGCAATTCTAATAGAGCATCAGTACACGGCTACTAATGGCCAGACTAGCTTTACTGGTAATGATGACAATAGTGTATCCTTAACTTATACAGCAAATGCTGTACAAGTATTTTTAAACGGAGTACTACTAGATAACGGTATTGACTATACTGCAAGTAATGGTACTTCAGTAGTTTTAGCAGAAGGCGCTACTACTAATGACTTTTTACAAATCATTGCTTTCAAAAAGCGAATTGCAGACGGAAACACTTCTGTCAGCGCGTTTAGTGGTAATGGAACTACAACTGCTTTTACTCTAGCTACTGATCCTGGTAATGAAAATAATACTCGAATATACATAGATGGTGTATACCAATCAAAAGCAAACTATGCTGTAAGCGGTACAACTCTTACATTTTCTACAGCTCCGCCTAATGGTACAGCTATAGAAGTAGAGATTGGGGGTCGTGCGGTTACTTTAGACACCACAGAATCTATAGAGCTGCCTGATAACGTTAAGCTTAAAGTAGGAACAGGCAATGATTTAGAGATCTTCCATGATGGAAGTCACAGCTTTATTAAAGATGTTGGTACAGGCACTCTAAAACTATCATCAAATAATCAAGTAGAAATAAGAAAAGATAACTCTGAGAACATGGCTACTTTTATAGCTGATGGCGCTGTTACTCTATATCATAATAATGTGGCAAAAATTGCTACTTCAGCTACCGGTGTTTCTATTACCGGGACTGCTGCTGCTACAACATTCTCCGGGGATCTTAATGGTACTATTAATACTGCTACTACTGCAGCGACTCAATCTGCTGGTAATAATAGCACTAAAGTTGCTACTACCGCATACGTAGAGACCGCTATTGCTGCTCTGGGTGATTCAGCTCCATCTACTTTAAATACTCTTAATGAGCTAGCTGCAGCATTAGGGGATGATGCAAACTTTGCTGCTACTACGGCGACAGCTCTAGGTCTAAGAGTAGCTAAAACTGGAGCTAACGGTGCAGCAGTTCTTCCTACAGGAACTACGGCTCAGAGACCTTCAGCGGCAGCTGGACAGCTAAGATATAACTCTGAGCTTAACAAGTTTGAGGGCTACAGTAACGCATGGGGCGAAATTGGCGGAGGTGGTTCTAGTGCTTTTGGTACAAACAGTTTCACAGCAAATGGCAGTACAACAGCTTATGCTCTATCCCAAGTTATTACATCTGAAAACAACTTATTAGTATTTATTGAAGGTGTTTTTCAGCAGCAAGATGCTTATAGTATTGCTACTTCAAGTGGCACTACTACTCTTACATTTGCCTCAGCACCCGCTAACGGAAGAAAAATACTTATCTATTCTGTTGCCGGAGCTGTATCAGGAACAAACCTAACAGTAGACTCAATGACAGGAGATGCGAGTGACGTTACTTTAACACTATCTATCGCACCTGTCAATGAAAACAACACACAAGTGTACATAGATGGTGTATACCAGAATAAGACTACATATAGTATATCTGGTACTACTTTAACGTTTAGCGAAGCTCCTCCTACTGGCTCTCTTGTAGAATGTATGACAATGAATCAAACAGATATTAACGTACCTGTTGATAATACAATTACTACAGCTAAGTTAACTGCGAATGCAGTAACCTCTGCCAAGATTGCAGATGATGCCGTGGGCACAAATCAGCTAGCAAGTGGTTTAACTTTAGGCGGAACTACAGTAGCTACAAACCTAGATATAAGCGGGGACGTAGATATTGATGGTACTACTAATCTAGATGTTGTAGATATTGATGGTGCTGTGGATATGGCAAGCACATTAGCAGTTGGTGGCGCACTGACAGTAGATACGAACACGCTTGTCGTTGATGCAACTAATAACCGCGTTGGTATAGGTACTAGTTCGCCTACTCAAGAGCTTGAGATAAAAGCAGCATCTGTGCCTACGCTTAAACTTAATCAAGCAGGTACCTATGGTGCAGAAATAGCGTTACGGGGCAATGATTTAGACATTGCAGGTAGTGCTAACGACATAGTTTTTTATACTGGCGGCAACAATGATGTTTCTACTACAGAACGCATGCGCATAGACTCCAGCGGGCGGGTTGGAATCAAAACAACTCCAGATGCTTGGAAATCAACATGGTCTGCATTAGACATTGGAGTTAGCGGTAGTCTATTCGCGCAAGACAATAACACGACAGGTTTAGCTAACAATCTATTCTTTAATGGTTCTAATTGGGTTCATAAAAATACTGGGGCGACTGCTCTTTATCAGCAAAGTGAAGGACTACATCTATTTTATAGTAATGCTTCTCAAGCAGCAGGGGCAACCTTCAGTCCTACAGAACGCATGCGCATCGATGCCTCTGGCAACATAACGCAAACAGGCTCTAATTCCGCTGACTTTTTAATTAAAGCTCCCACTGACAACGCAAGTTTAACTCTGCAAGCTGGATCAAGTGACACAGGCGCTGAAGGCGCTTTTGTGAACTTCCTGCAGAACACCACTTATAAGTGGCAGATGGGTATGGACACGGATAACGGTTTCCGTTGGTACAACTATGCAGCGTCAAGCGAGGCTATGCGCATTGACAGTTCAGGTAGGCTGCTTGTTAACACCACGGCAATTTTGTCGGGTTCATCGGCAAAACTTCAAGTACTACAAGACGTAACAGGGAACTGGTCTCAACGCATTAATAACTCCGCTGCTTCCCCTTACGGACTTGCTATTAGTTACACTTCGGCAAGTCCCAACAACACAGTTAGTCATTTTCATTATTGCGCTGATCCATCTACAGCAAGGTGGGGTGTTTACTCAAACGGAGGCGTACTTAATTATTCAGGTAATAACGTCAACCTGTCTGACCGAAATGCTAAGAAAGATATTACGATTCACACAGACAATGAGTGGAATTGCGTTAAGGCATGGGAGATTGTTGACTACCGCTATAAGGATGAGGCAGATGACTCACCTGCAAAGATTGGCGTTATCGCACAGCAGATTCAAGAGCATTGCCCAGATTTAGTTAATGTATTTCAAGAGCAAGCTGATGCGGTAGAAGAAGTTCTTGGCGAGGACGGTGAAGTAGTTACAGAGGCTAAAGCAGCCGTTGAAGAACGCATTGGTGTCAATGAAGCGCAGATGATGTGGAAGGTGACTAAAGCACTTCAAGAAGCTATGGCACGCATTGAAACCTTAGAGGCTAAAATACAAACACTGGAGAACAACTAATGGCAAAATCAATCTCAAGGAGACTAGCAGATAGTGCTAGCCCCACAGGAGCTATAGATGGCACCCTGTCTACTGCTGCTCAAACAAATATTACTAGTGTAGGTACTCTGAGTAGTTTAGTAATTGCAGACGGTGCAACAATTGGTTCTGCTAGTGATACTAACTCTATAACTATTTCTAGTGCGGGGGTTGTGACTTTGGATCAAATTCCTGTATTTAGCGCAGGTATAAATGTGTCCGGCGGCTCTATTGCCGGTACTTTGTCTACTGCTGCACAAGCCAACATTACTAGTGTTGGTACTCTGTCAGCTTTAGGTGTAACAGGAGAAATAGCAGCAGGCTCCTTAGATATATCAGGTAATATTGACATTGATGGTACTACTAATCTAGATGTTGTAGATATTGATGGTGCTGTGGATATGGCAAGCACATTAGCAGTTGGTGGTGCATTGGCAGCCAACGGCGGCGCAGTATTTAATGAGGCTTCTGCTGACGTAGACTTCCGTGTTGAGTCAGATGGCAACACCCATGCGCTATTTGTTGAAGGTTCTACAGGGAATGTGGGTATTGGAGTTACTAATCCAGGGCAAACTTTAGAAATACACAATTCTGCTACAGGAGATTATACTGATTTTGGTTTACGAGGTACTGGACATAAATATGTTATTGGAGTTGGAAACGATGCTGTAGCTACTGTGAATGATAAATGGTATCTGTATGATAATGATAATGGTGCATTTAGAATGGTGGTTGATACAGCAGGCAACGTGGGAATTGGAATTTCTAACCCTTCAGATTACTACGCCAATTGGAACGATTTAGTACTAGGTAGCACATCACATTCGGGCATGACCATAGCGTCAGGCACAAGCCATGAGGGCACAATAGCGTTTGCTGACGGCACTTCAGGCAATGCGGAGTACGAAGGCTACATCCAATATGATCACGCAGATAATACCTTTACGTTTGGTACTGATCACACAAGCCGCATGACCATAGACTCCAGCGGTTATATTCAAATGGGTGCACCTATATCAACTCATATCGGTACTAGCCAACTTTTCGTAAATAGAGGAGTAAATGCCGCTGCCGCAACATCTGGAACTACACAAACTGGCGGAGCTTTAAGATTACGTGGTGGTGACAATGCCGTTCTAGACATGGGTATGAATAGTGTCAATACTTGGATACAAGCGACAGATCGAGCTAACTTAGCCAATGGATACCCCGTATCTTTAAACCCAAACGGCGGCAACGTTGGTATTGGAGTACTTGCTCCACCCGTAAAACTAACTGTGAGTGCTCCTGCCGCTGATCGTGAAACTATAAGATTAGCTACATATTACAGTCCAGTCGATAATTTGGCTAGAGGCGGCATTACTTGGTATGATGGAGCCGCTATAACCGGCCAGATTGATACAAGATATACCGGTACTACAGTGGATATGCACCTCGGAAGTTTATATTCGGGCGCATATACTACTACTTCAAGAATGATTATAAAGGGTAGTGGCGAAGTCACCATGCCTTATCAACCTGCTTTTGATGTGTATCATCCAACGGGGTCTTATGCGTCTGGAACAACGCCCACATCGCTAGATTTGAGCAGTGTTAGATTAAATAGAGGTGGTCACTATAGCACCTCGAATCACCGTTTTATAGCTCCTGTGGATGGAGTATACCAGTTTAACTATACGACAATAACGAATGGCGCATATAATAATCTCCACATTAGAATGTTGAAAAATGCAGTTATATTGCAGGGAACCGATACACACACTAGTCCACAAGTCTCGGGGGCTTGGACCCAAGTACGCACGCAAATTGTTGTACAGTTGGCTGTAAATGATTATGTCCAGGTTCAACATGTTGGCAACGTGGGTATCTATGGTAATTCTTATCAAAGCTTTAACGGCTGCCTACTCGGATAATATCCCCCACTTAAATGTATATAAAGGAAAAATTATGAATATTACAATTGAATTAACAGAAACACAAGAAAAAGCATTGGCATATGTTGCTCTATCACCACAAGAGTGGGCAGAGAATGCAGTGCACAATCGTTGTCGGATAGCAATAGACGAAATCTATGCTATGGAAGTCGCTCGTATGACTGCAGACCCAGACATTACAAGTATCCCAGCAGATAAAGATACAGTGGTTCTTGCTGCAGATATTCAGTCAGCTGCAGAACGTAATGCAGAAGAAGAATCTAATTTGCCCGGCGGTGAGTAATGAGCGGACAAATAAATCTTCCTACATGGAGCGTCGCACTTGCAGTAGCATTTGTGACGTTAGCAGTCTCATGGGGCAACTGCAATAACAGACCTGACCACAAGACTAACAGCATTGGAGAATAACTAATGGCATTAATAAAAGTTTCAAAAGCAATGGGAAGTACTCCAAGCATTGTAGACAATGGTAATGCTACGGCCATAACTATTAATAGTAGTGAAGAGGTTACATTCGCCGCTAAAGTTACTGCGGTCGGAACTTCTGTTTTTACAAACCTAGATATAAGTGGGGACGTAGACATTGATGGTACTACTAATCTAGATGTTGTAGATATTGACGGTGCTGTAGATATGGCTAGCACTTTAGCGGTTGCTGGCAGCGTGGGTATTGGGACGAGTCTGCCAACACAGTCTGATGGCAACTCCCATTTTTTGTATGGTGGAGGAAGCAACGGTTTTGTCCTTTCTGCTACAGAAGGGCCAATCGCAGTCAGCAGCAACGTAACCATAAACTCTGGCGAGAAATACGTTCGCACTGGATTTGCTTCTAAAAATTATCAATTAGATGGCGCTCATGTTTGGCAGACAGCGGCATCAGGTTCAGCAGGCGCAGCTATCTCTTTTTCAGAACACATGCGTATTACCCCTGGAGGCTACGTTGGTATCGGAACAGCAGCTCCAGCGCAGAAGTTGCATGTGAATGGCACTGGTCACATGTTTACTCTCGAAAATACTTCTACAGGCACTAATGAATACTCTCAACAACTGTTAAAATCTGGTACAGCACTGAACTACTTTTGGGGGGCAAATCAAAACACAACATCTTGGGGTGGAGCGAGTTCGCTTAATATCCAATCAAGCTATGGAGCAATAGCGTTTTTTACAGCCGGCTCTACTCTGAGAATGCGGATTCATGAAACTAGTGGCAACATAGATATTCCGAACGGTAATCTATCTTTTGCTAGTGGACACGGCATCCAGTTTGCGGCTACCGCCGACGCAGCAGGAGCAGATAATGAACTTCTTGACGACTACGAGGAAGGCTACTGGACTCCTACAATTACAGGCTCCACTGGAGGAGCCCAGAATATGAGTGTGGCAGTAGGGTCTTATACTAAAATAGGAAATCTAATACATTTAACATGGTATTGCGGCTCGTCGAGCCTCGGAAGTGCTACCGGCTATATGCGAGTTGGTGGCATACCTTATACCGCTCTTAGCGGCGGCACATCGAATTCACGGATTACAACGGGTTCCATAATGAGTGATAATCTTACACTTAGTGCGGGTAAAACATGGGTAGTACCATATATGTCTGATTCTGCCAGTGATATAAAATTTTATCAAAGTGGAAGCGGCGTAGTCTGGCTTGAAACACCATGTGATGCAGTTTTTTCAATGATCGGCGGTATATCATACCGAACAGTCTAACAACACATTACGCCTAGTGGACGCTAGGCACAGACAGGTGGCAATAACGCCACGATAATAAAAGGAAAATAAAATGGCATTATCAGAATCAACAGTACAAGACAAGATTGAAGTAGTAGATTGCGGAGGTTGGAAATCTATTCAAGTCCGTACAGCTACAGTAATCAGCAGAGATGACGTAGAGATCAGTAGATCCTTCCATCGTCATGTAGTAAGCCCCTCAGATGATTGGTCAGCAGAAAGCACGGAAGTACAAGCAATGTGCAATACTTTTCATACTGACGCAGCAAAGAGTGCCCAGGCAGCAGCATTGGCAGCAAATGCACTTCCAGGAAGCGAATAGGAGTAACTAATGGCATTAACAGAAATACCCGTAGAACTATCAAGCACACCCAGCATCGTCGACGGAGGTAATGCTACGTCCATAACTATTAATAGTAGTGAAGAGGTTACATTCGCCGCTAAAGTTACTGCGGTCGGAACTTCTGTTTTTACAAACCTAGATATCAGCGGGGATGTAGATATTGATGGTACTACTAATCTAGATGTTGTAGATATTGATGGTGCTGTGGATATGGCAAGCACTCTGGCGGTTGCTGGTGTAGCTACGCTTACTGGCAACGTGGGTATAGGTGCTGCTCGTACAGATGGCACTCTCCATGTTCACACTGGAACCGCAGGTACTGTTGCAGCATCAACTCAAGCAGATGACATAGTAATAGAAAACAGTGCAGAAGGCGGCATGACTATTATTACGC
>Ga0209192_10001011_pt1 | contig 24100 bp, 23 predicted proteins | sample ArcticOcean_MG_C_11_FD_187433 | JGI IMG/M metagenome (GOLD analysis project Ga0209192, IMG submission 187433) | Marine microbial communities from western Arctic Ocean - ArcticOcean_MG_CB2_154 (SPAdes) (version 2) | ecosystem: Environmental > Aquatic > Marine > Oceanic | place: Arctic Ocean... | reverse complement strand
GGTCTGCCCTCTAAATTTTGCTTTCCTTTAAAACTCATCTTATTTTATAGTTGTTTACTTCTATTTATATAACGTAAGCAGTGTTATATATTTGTGTTTTCAAATTTGAAATATGTATGTTAATCTTAAATTCTTATTTAAAGAAATGAATTTTTACTTTTTATTATTTTAGTTTAGTAATTGGTGTTCCCTTCTGTCTACCTCCATATTTACTTCCTGTTGTATTTGTATCTATTTTACACTACTTTTCTTAAACAACCTACTTTTGGTGGTAGTGTTTATATAGCTAAATATTACTTTTCACCTAAATTAATATTTGTGTAGTAAGTATTCTTATTTCATAAACTAAATTTTGGTTTTATTATATATAACTAATAGGGATTAACCATTTTACTAATTTACAAACCCTTACTATCATTAGGTTTACAAAGGGGTGTTTTTACCTTAAAAAGCACTTACCCATTTTACTAATTTTTAAGCAACCTTCTTTTTGTTTGTATTATACTCCTTTTGCATTATTTGTTTTGTGGTTCCTGAGTATTCTTTAATTTTTTGATATATTTTGTTGAGTTCCGAATGCTTATTTAAATAGTTTTTAATAGTTGATAGCGATAAATTGGCAGTATCCTTTAAGATAGTTTTAGTCATCTTCTTTTCATTCAAGTCATAGTCAATTAATGTTGTTTTAATCAACTCGTAATTTACCTCTGAAATTCCTCGATTAATTGCACCATTTAATTGAGCTCTATAAATCTCTTTTTTATTAGGAAAATCATCTTTTGACCATATAAAATATGGATTCTTTAAATATCTTATAGTTGTATTTGACTCAACTTCAGTTACTCCTTTTAATTCTATCGCTTTGTCTATTATATATTCATAACCTCCATTAGATATCATACCGCCTTTTGATATATTACGCATATAATTTGCAGCATCAGTTAACATATCTTTTACTGAATCATCGGGGAATTGTTTGTGGGCCGCTGCTATTTTATTTAAAAAACTTTCTGTTTTATACATTACCGTGTTTCTTTCCCAAGTTGAATTATTAGATATAAACCATTTAAAAACAGGAATATCTCTTCCAAAATCTATTATTAGAAACTCATTTCTGTTTTCCCATAAGAACCGTTTGTACTTTTTAAATAAACTTGACTCTGTTTCAATAAAATTATTTTCTATTATCATCTTATATGTTTTTAATTTACTTACCAAAACGGCTCGTTATATATTTATATAACTCGGATTAGGGCATCTTTTAGAAAAGAAGAAATAGAAGTATTGGAGAAAACCTTTTAATTATAAGGGTTTAATAAAAAAAATTAAATTAATTTTATATACTTATTTACACCAATGAATACCTCAGAAAAACTAAAAAAAAGATTTAACAGCATTGAGAAGAGCTATCTTCCTTTATTAAATTATGAGGTAAAAACTTGTATAAAGTGCAGTAATGAAGAATTCTACACTACTATTAAAAACTTTGAAAAGGCTTGTAAGAAATGTAAAACAAGATATAAGACTACCTATAATACATTGTTTCATAATGTTCGATTTGGTCTATTAAAAGCATTTCATATTTACATTGAAGTTGTTTACGAGAAACCTCAACCAAAAGCATCTGAATTAGCAAAAAGACATAACTTAACATATAAAACTGCTTATAACTTTAAACAAAAGGTAATAAAGGATTTTCGCTTTATGGAATTAGAAAGTTATTTGAGAAAGAATAAGCTATCTAATGAAGAAAAACTGATGAGGTTATTTTTAAGAGGAAGAAACTTTGATTAAATATTGATTAATTAACTTCCAATTCTGAATTTTCATTACTTATATAAATCAATGTGTGCCAAATGTGTGCCAAATACATTCAATATTTACTATATTTGGTAATATCTTTGAAAAGTATTGTAAAAGGACAAATGATTCAAATTGAATTGTTGAATAGTGGTTTAGAGCCTATCATTAAAGAGAAAGAGGGTAATAAAAAAAGCCCTACATCTCTGTAAGGCTTGGGTTTTTATGTGGTCCCACTTGGGCTCGAACCAAGGACCCTCTGATTATGAGTCAGATGCTCTAACCAGCTGAGCTATGGGACCAAAAATATTGGGTGCAAATGTACTATTTATTTTAAAAGCATACAATAAAAAACAAAAATCTTAGACAGCTCTATTCATCAGCCACAATCCAAAATCTTTAAGACGTTTTTTGTCTGCAGTTTCAATATCCATTTTAGTTAAAGTCGCAAACGCTTTTTCTGTATAATTTTCTATTTCTTGTTTTATTAAAAAAGGAATGTCATTCAATTCAAAAATTCTTTTTACCTCTCCAATTTTTACAGAATTCTCTTTTAATTTCTTTCTGTAAAAGTGTGCAAGCTTCCCACAATCTTCCGCATTAGCAACCGATAAAGCCTTTAAGTATAAATATGTTTTTTTATTTTCTATAATGTCTCCTCCCACTTGTTTCCCAAATGTTTTTGGATCGCCAAACGTGTCTAAGTAATCATCTTGTAATTGAAAAGCGAGTCCTAGATTTAAACCAAAATCATAAATTAGCTCTGCATTTTCGTCACTTGTTTCTGCAACAATAGCACCCATCTTTAAAGCCGCCGCTACCAAAACAGAGGTTTTCAAACGAATCATATTAATATACTCCGGAATAGTCACGTTACTTCGCGTTTCAAAATCTACATCCAATTGCTGCCCATCACAAACTTCTAGTGCCGTCTTGCTAAAAAGTTTTGCTAATTTTCGGAAAACAATGGGTTCATAATTCTCAAAGTATTGATAGGCTAAAATTAGCATGGCATCTCCAGAAAGAATTCCAGTGTTGGTATTCCATCTTTCATGCACGGTTGCCTTTCCTCTTCTCAAGGGAGCAGCATCCATAATGTCATCGTGCACCAATGTAAAATTATGGAAAACTTCTACAGCCAAAGCTGCCGGCAATGCCTTTTTAAAATCTCCAGAAAAAATATCTGAAACCATTAAAGTTAAAACAGGTCTTATTCTTTTTCCTCCTAATTTTAAAATATAATCAATAGGCTCATACAAGTTTTTAGGCTCGTAAATCCAATTTTTTGAATCTAAGTATGATAGAAACTCTTTTTGATAATGTGCGATGTCCAAACTGCTAATTTTTTGTAAAAATAATATAAAGAAATGCTGCTTTTAGCATAAACGTTAAAAAATTGATAAAACTTTAGAAACTATTTTTGTTTTTAAAGTTTCCTACCGTACCTTTGCACCCCATTATGAGAGCTAAAATTTTAGAGAAATCAAACGATCTTTTCTTAAACCTAGGGTTTAAGAGCGTTACCATGGACGAAATTGCCAGTTCCTTAGGGGTTTCTAAAAAAACAATCTACAAGTATTTTGAGAATAAAACACAACTTGTAGCTGCGGTAACAGAATACATTTTTGATACCATTTGTACGGGAATTGACGGCATTTGCGCCTTAGAAATGAATCCAATTGATGAGTTGTTTTCTATAAAAAGGTTGATTATGGAGCACTTAAAAGACGAAAAATCTTCACCACAGTACCAACTTCAAAAGTATTACCCGAAAATTTACACTTCTTTAAAAGAAAAACAGTTTCAGATAATGCAAGGTTGTGTCATCGATAATCTTAAAAAAGGCATGCAAACGGGTCTGTATCGAGATGATATTGATGTGCAATTTATTTCTAGAATCTATTTCAATGGCATGCTAGGAATTAAAGACAAAGATCTTTTCCCTTTAAACGTATACGCCGTAAATACTTTAATGAACTATTATTTAGAATATCATTTGCGCGCAATTAGTACAGAAAAAGGATTACAACAATTAGAAAACCAATTAAGATTGAAATAAAAAGAATATGAAAAAATTAATACTGGTATGCATAAGTACCTGTTTTTTTGCCACTATTTATGCGCAAGAAAAGACACAACAACTCTCTCTAAAAGAAGCAATAACATATGCTCTAAAGAATAGTTATGGTGTAAAAGCAGCTCAAAATGATATTCTTTTAGCACAAAAGAAAGTGTGGGAAACCACCACCATCGGGCTTCCCCAAATAACTGGAGCGCTGGGCTATCAAAACTTCCTTCAACAACCAGTAACGCTTGCAGATTTTGACCAAGACGGTACCGATGATCCGTTTGTTTTTGGGACAAAACAAAACATGAATGCCTCCGTAACCATGAACCAGCTCTTATTTGATGGCTCTTATATCGTTGGCTTGCAAGCTGCAAAAACCTATTTAAAAATTTCCGAACAAGCAACCGAAAAAACAGCAATGCGAACGAAAGAGGCTGTTATTAATGCGTACGGGAATGTGCTAGTTACAGAAAATAGCATCCTTGTATTAGAGGGAAATATTGAAGTACTGCAACAAAATTATACGGCGACTAAAGAGATCTATAAAAACGGATTTAATGAAGAGGAAGATGTAGAACAGCTGGAAATTACATTGGGGAATTTAAAAAACCAATTAAATAGTATTTCACGCATGAAAAGCATCGCCTACCAAATGCTAAATCTAGCGATGGGAAATGAGATTGGCAGCAAAATAATACTCACCGATACATTAGACTCTTTGACAAAAGAAAATATTAGCATGGCATTAATTTCACAAGATTTTAAAGTATCCAATCACATAGATTTCAAAATCTCTGAAAATGATAGAGAAACAAAAAGATTAATGATGCGCTTAGAACAGAGCAAAGGTTTGCCTACACTAACTGCTTTTTTAAACTACGGAGCGCAAGCAAATTCAGACTCCTTTACTTTTTTAAATGGCAACCAACGATGGTATGACTCTTCCCTTCTGGGAGTGAATTTAAGCATCCCAATATTTACTAGTTTTGGGGGCGCAGCAAAAATTGCACAAGCAAAAATTGCACTGGAAACTGCCGATTTAAGATTAATAGAAACCAAACAGCGCTTGTCTTTACAAGCACAAAAAACTAAAAACGATTACCAAGTAAGTATTGAAAACTATCAAACTTCTAAGAAGAACGTGCACTTAGCAGAAAGAATAGAAAAAAAACAACGCGTTAAATTTTTTGAAGGGATTTCTTCAAGTTTTGATTTGTTGCAAGCACAAAACCAGTTGTACACGCAACAACAAAATTATATTCAATCCATGTTAGCTGTTATTGCCAACAAAGCAACTTTAGAAAACGCATTAAACATTCCTACTAAATAAAAAATTATGAAAAATATATTTGTAACAATCCTAACAGCGCTGATACTAACCTCTTGTGCAGAAAAAAAAGAAGTTTCCTTAGAGGTTCTTCTAGCAACCAATGATGTGGTTCAAATAAAAGCTAGAAAAGCTACGATGGACGCAAAGCAACAACTATTATCTAAGGATTTAAAAGCTATAAATGATAAATTAGATGCACTCATAGAAAACAAAAATATTCCTTTAATTACAGCCTTAAAAGTAAAAGAAACCGTTTTTACACACTACATAGAACTGCAAGGGAGTGTACAAACCAAACAAAATATTCTTATATATCCTGAATTGCCAGGAATTTTAAAAACCATGCTTGTAAAGGAAGGGCAACAAGTTGTCAAAGGACAGGTTTTAGCAACTATTGAAGATGGCGGCATGACTGCACAATTGGCACAACTCACCGCAAATGCACAACTGGCAGAAACTACCTATGCGCGTCAGAAAAGATTGTGGGATCAAAAAATAGGGTCAGAAATACAGTTTTTACAAACACAAACGGCGTATGCAACTCAAAAGAGTGCTGTAAACCAGTTAAAAAGCCAATTAGAAAAAGCAACCCTTATCGCACCCTTTTCGGGGATTATTGATGCTGTTTTTCAAGAAAAAGGAACCGTGATTGTCCCGGGACAAGGGGTTCCTGTTTTTAGAATTGTAAATCTTTCTAAGATGTATATTGAAACAGAAGTTCCAGAAACCTATCTTGTAAGTATCACTAAAAACAAAGCGGTACAGGTTAATTTTCCAATACTAGGCACCAGCTTGCAATCTAAAGTAAGGCAGGTGGGTAATTATATCAATCCAAACAATCGTTCTTTTAAAATAGAAATTGATGTACCAAACCTCGAAGGGAATATCAAGCCAAATTTAACGGCAAGATTAAAAATAAACGATTATACCAATACCAATGCTATCTTAATACCGCAAAGTATTATCTCGGAAAATGCGAAAGGAGAACAATTTGTATACATCCTTAAAAACAAGAAAAAGAACAACGAAGCTACTGCCGAAAGGTTAGTTATTGCCACAGGGAAAACACAGGGAGATTTTATCGAAATAACAGCGCACCTTGCTCCAGGTGCGGAAATTATTATGGAAGGCGCAAGGAGTGTTAATAATGGTCAAGTAGTAAGAGTGATCAATAACTAGGAGGAAAATGAGACAAACAAACAAACAAGTAGACAAAGAATTTAAACTTTCTTCTTGGGCAATAAATAATAAAACAACCATCTATGCATTGATGGCCGTAATTCTTTTTTTAGGCGTTTCTGCCTATTTTTCAATGCCGAGAGAGAATTTTCCAGAAATAAACGAAACTAAAATTTACATTAGTTCTGTATATCCTGGAAATACCGCTGAAGACATTGAGAAATTAATAACAAACCCTTTAGAAGACAAATTAAAATCGGTAAGTAATGTGGTAGAGATTACCTCTACTTCTCAAGAAGATTACTCTATAATTACGGTGGAGTTTGACGAAAGTATTTCCGTTGACAAAGCAAAGCAGCAGGTAAAAGACGAAATAGATCAAGAAACAGCAGGCGAAGATTGGCCTACTTTTAATGGAGCCAAAGTAACTCCGAATGTTTTTGAGTTAAGCATGTCTGAGGAGGTGCCTATTTTAAATATTAATATTTCTGGAAACTACCCAGTTTCTAAGTTAAAGGAATATGGAGAATACCTGCAAGATGAAATCGAGGATCTTACAGAAATTAAGAAAGTAGCCATTCGTGGCGCACAAGATAAAGAAGTAGAAGTAGCGGTAGATATTTATAAAATGATGGCTGCTAAGGTTAGTTTTGATGATATTACAAATGCTATAAATCGTGGAAACATCACCATGTCTGCAGGTAATTTTATTACCAGTCAGCAAAGAAGAACCGTCCGTATTATTGGTGAAATTGACCGTCCTTCAGATTTAGGCGATTTTGTGATCAAGGCAGAAAAAGGAAACCCTATCTATTTAAAAGATGTTGCAGAAATAGCTTTTAAAGACAAAGATAAAACTACCTATGCTAGAGAAAATGGTGCTGCCGTTGTCATGCTGGACGTTAAGAAAAGAGCGGGGCAAAACATGGTTACCGCCGCAGAAAAAATTGGGGATATTGTAAAAAATGCCAAAGCAACTTTCTTTCCCAAAGATTTAAATGTTACCATTACCAATGATCAATCGCCAAAAACAATTGGCCAAGTGGATGACCTTGTAAACAATATTATTTTTGGGGTCATTTTAGTGGTCATTGTCTTGATGTTTTTCCTTGGTTTTAAAAACGCGCTATTTGTAGGTTTTGCAATACCAATGTCTATGTTCATGTCATTAATGATTTTGGGTGCCCTGGGATACACTTTAAATACCATGGTTCTTTTTGGACTCATCATGGGACTCGGAATGCTGGTAGATAACGGAATTGTAGTGGTAGAAAATGTCTATCGTTTAATGGATGAAGAAGGAATGACCCGCACAGAAGCCGCTAAAAAAGGGATTGGAGAAATTGCTTTTCCAATTATTATTTCAACAGCAACCACCGTTGCTGCATTCATTCCTTTAGGTCTTTGGCCGGGAATTATGGGACAATTTATGGTGATTCTTCCAATTACCTTGTCCATTGTTTTAGGTTCTTCTTTATTCGTTGCCATTTTCTTTAACTCAGTATTGGTTTCTCAATTTATGAAAACCGAAGACAAGGATATGCCTTTAAAGAATATCATTCAACTGACCACCATTATGACGGTTATCGGATTGTTGATCTTCTTTTTTGGAGGTACCTACAAAGCATTAGGAACCTTGATCGTATTCACAGCAATCATGTTATGGGTCTACAGGTTCGTATTAAGAAAAGCCGCCAACTACTTCCAAAAAAACACTTTGGTTTCTGTAGAAAACTGGTATGAGCGCCAATTAAAAAAAGCACTTACTACCTGGAGACCCTATGTGTTAGTTGTTGGAACTTTTGCACTCCTTTTTATCGCTTTTGCTGGTTTTGGGTGGTCTTTAGGTGAACAAAGAACAAAGGTTGAATTTTTCCCAGATAATAAACCAAATCAGATTATTGTCTATATCGAATATCCCGAGGGAACAGATATTGAAAAAACAAATCAAATTACCAAAGAGATTGAGCAAAAAGTATCGGGGGTTTTAAATCAGGACACCTATGTAGAAAACGGCTATAACTTTATGGTAGAAAGTACCGTTTCTCAGGTTGGTGAAGGTGCAGGAAATCCAGAAACTAATGGTGGCTCCTCCGCAGAAATGCCGCACAGAGGAAAAATTACAGCCTCTATGCGGGAATATAAATACAGAAGAGGCCAAGACAGTGAGGTACTAAGACAAAAGGTACAAGCAGCTTTGGTTGGAATTTATCCCGGTGTATTAATTTCGGTAGAAAAAGACGCCAATGGACCGCCAACAGGTGCACCCATTAATATTGAATTGAATGGTGAAAATTATGAAGAATTAATTTTTACTGCAGAAAGAATGCGGGATTATTTGAATACCCAAAGTATCTCTGGTATCGATGAGTTAAAAATTGATGTAAACAAATCAAAACCTGGAATGCAGGTATTGGTTGATCGTAAAAAAGCAGGAGAATTAGGAGTCTCTACCGGCCAAGTAGGACAACAATTAAGAGCTGCTATTTTCGGAAATAAAGCGGGTATTTATAAGAAAGATGGAGAAGACTATGATATTTATGTCCGTTTCAATAAAGAAGACCGTTACAACAAAAGTGCTGTTTTTAATCAGAAAATGACCTTTAGAGATCCCGCAACTGGTAAAATTAAAGAAATTCCGGTTTCTGCGGTAGCAAAACAGACCAATAGTTCTGGTTTTAGTGCCATCAAGCACAAAGATGTGAAGAGAGTGGTTACGGTGTATTCTGCCCTATCTCCTGGGGAAACAGATGCAGGTGCCGTGGTGGCAAAAATTCAGAATTCTATGAAGAATTTTAGGAATTTACCGCCAAACATTAATATCGATTATACGGGTCAGATTGAAGAACAAAACAAACAAATGACCTTTTTAGTAGGCGCATTTTTTACCGGTTTAATGCTCATTTTCTTTATTCTTATTTTCCAATTTAATTCGGTTTCAAAACCCGGAATTATAATGCTAGCAATTTTTTTAAGCCTGATTGGCGTCTTTGGTGGCCTGGTAATCACCGGTGCTCCTTTTGTAATTATGATGACCATGGTGGGAATTATTTCTTTGGCGGGAATTGTAGTAAATAACGGGGTCGTATTGTTGGATTACACAGAATTATTAATCGACAGAAGAAAGTTACAAGATGGCATCTCTAAAACTGCCTATTTGCCATTAGAGAGCCTGTACGAAACTGTTGTAAAAGCAGGAAAAGCACGTTTAAGACCTGTTTTACTAACAGCCATTACAACGATTCTAGGATTGATCCCGTTAGCCATTGGACTCAATATTAATTTCTTTACTTTATTTAGTGAATTTAATGCCAATATTTATATGGGTGGAGACAATGTTGTTTTCTGGGGTCCTTTGGCAAAAACGGTTATTTATGGTCTCTTTATTGCAACCTTTCTAACCTTAATTGTAGTTCCTATTTTATTCTTTTTAATTACAAAGTTTAAAATGAGAATAAAAGGGCAGCTAAAAACTCAAATGCAATCCACCACCTAAAAAGATAAGATACAGTAGGTTGCGGATGAAAACAATTATTTTCATCCGCAATTGGTGTTTTCCACAGCATGTTTGACAAAAAGAAAAAAGCTTTTACCGTAAACGAGATTAAGCGTAAGCTGGAGAATTACTGTGTCTACCAAGATCGATGTCACAAAGAAGTGGAACAGAAAATGCGAGAATACAGCGTAATTCCTGAAGCACGAGAATTGATTCTTTTAAGTTTAATGAAAGATAACTTTTTAAACGAGGAACGCTTTGCTAAAAGTTATGCCCGTGGAAAATTTAGAATTAAAAGTTGGGGAAAACAGCGTATTGTTAGAGAATTGAAATTCAGAGATATTTCTACATACAATTTAAAAACAGCCCTCAAAGAAATTGATGAAACTGAATACATTGCTACTATTTATAGAATTACCGAAAAGAGAAATGAAGTAATTTCTGAAACAGATCTTTATAAAAGAAAGAGGAAATTAATTGATTTCTTAATGCGCAAAGGCTTTGAAAATGAATTGATTTATAAGGTAGTTGCGGAGGTGACCTCTTAACCTTTTTCTTACAAAACAAAAAACCGACGCTTCAAAGCGTCGGTTTTTAAAGTTTCTTGCTATAATTTCTAATTTTCCGTTCCTAAAAAATTATAATTTTTAGAATAAAATAGCATTTGCGCTTCAAAACTCTTTGGCTGTTTTACCAGTACGTCAATAATCAATTCATTCGCATCTAAAACAGGCGTTAAAACTGGATTTACAAACCCACTATAAGGTGCAGCTGTAAACTGTTTATTTCTTTCGATTACTTCTTTGTGAAGCTGTTGGTCTACTTTTACACCATAGCCTTCTACCAAGCTTTTAGCAGCTTCAAAATCTCCTTCAGATTTTATACGCTGCGTTTCCCGCAAGAGTCTTCCAAAAATTACTCGTAGCTTTTCATAATTGGTAATATTGTAAAACGTATTTCCATTTTCCTTGACTATTTTTTCGATTACGTTTTCTGCTGCCCCTTGCTCAAAAGCCCAAGCAGAAACCCATTGACGATTTACCATGTGATCCTCCTCAATATCATCTCCTAAATTAATTCGTATCAATTGTGCCATCAAACCGTTTCTGATATATCCATCAAATGCCGCCATTCCCAGCGCTTTATAATCATCGGTTAAACCTAACTCTTGTAGTTTTGGATCCATTAGATAATACAATCCTACTAAATCTGCGCGTCCTTCTTCCATTGTAGATGCATAGTTTTGAAGGGTTTCTTTGGGTTGCCCAATGCCTTTGTTTATTTGCCCGGAAGCATGCCCTACAACTTCATGAAGCGCGGTATGCAGCTTGTCTGCAATTTGCCCGTATTTCTCCTCCAGTCTAATTTCTTCTTCATCGTGTGCAAATTCTTTTAACCGCCCACTTCCTCCTGCATTATTATAGGCCGCAGTAATATTTCCAAGAGAAACAGATTTTGAACCGTGCTGCTGACGAATCCAATTATTATTAGGTAAATTCACCCCAATTGGTGTGCTTGGAGATGCATCCCCCGCTTCACCAGCAACATTTACCGTTTTATAAGAAACGCCTACCACATTCTTTTTTTTGTGCGCAGGGTCTAAGGGAGCGTTGTCTTCAAACCATTGTGCATTTTCTGATAAAACTTTCATCTTTTGAGACATGTCAAAATCCTTAATTTGAACAACCGTTTCATAAGAACCTCGGTATCCTTTTGGATCGTTATATACTTCTATAAATCCGTTAATCCAATCTATATTTCCCTCGGTAGCACCAACCCAAGCAATGCAGTATGCATCCCAAGTAGCTAAGCTTCCTGTTTTGTAGTAGGCAATTAATAGCCCCAAAGCCGTTGCTTGCTGCTCATTTTCTGCAACTCCTTTTGCTTTTTCTAACCAACCAATAATTTGATCAATGGCAGCACCATACATGCCACCAGATTTCCAAACTTTCTCTACTAGAATCCCGTTTTCCCTTACTAGTTTGGAGTTTAAACCTGCTTCAATCGGTCTTCCTTTTGGTCCTTTGTCTGCCGTTTTATAGAAATCTACAACCTCTTGATCGGTAATGTCTGGTGCATAAAAATTAATTGCTGAAGACAAGATATTATCATTCCCAGATTTCTTATTTACTTTTTTAGCATCGGCATCATTGAACAATACTGCAATAGCTTCCGCAGATAACTTCGTGTTCGATTTTTTTAACAACTCCCCTATAAAATACGCTTCTGAGAATGCTGGCTTTAGTTTGTCGTTTGAGTAGTGATGGTGAATTCCGTTAGAAAACCAAACTCTTTTTAAGAACGTCTTAAAGGACTTAAAAGCGTCACTTTCTCGATCTCCTTTGAAATTTTTATGGATGCTTTCTAACCCTTTTCGAATACTTAAATTATAACGGTAGTTTTGATCCCACATAATATCTCTACCTGCCAAACCTGCCTGTGTCAAATAGTAGACAAGCTGTTTCTCTTTTAAGCTCAGATCTGCAAAACCAGGAATTTGGTATCGCAGCACTTTAATATCTGCAAACTGTGTTACAAAGTGATTGAACGCAGCAGTTTCCTGCGGTACTTCTTTTTTCTTTTCAATGTTGCAAGCGGCAAACAAAACAACTACTGCGATAGCACAAAAAATATCTTTTAATTTCATTTTAATACGGGTTTATTGGATGCTAAAGATAGAAAAATAACAATATAACAGAACGTATAAATCTACTGTTTGTAAAAATAATTAGAAATAAATTATTGAGTTGGTAACTATTACTGCTTTCTAAGAAAGTATTCCTAATAAAAGCTGGTTAATTCATGAATTTAATAAGCGAAAACAAGTGTCTTTTATATGCTGCTATAACAAGCAAGTATTCTTTAGCGAGCGCATAAAGTTATGAGCATCTAAAAAAATAAGCGTTTCTGCTACTTGCGCACTTTAAAAAAGGATTGCTGGTACTTTTCTAAGAACAGCGCATCTTTTTTGTTTTTAATCGCAATTACAGCTTGGATGTCCTCATTTGGAATTGGAACCGACAATACATATTGCTTAATTTTCCAAACATCTCCTGTTTTTTCAAGCACTCCAGAACCTCTACAAGTTCCCATCCACGTATCTAAAAGTTCGTCAAACCAAACAAAGTTTCCAGTATCATTTACATAAATATTGCGATCTAATGCATGGAAAGACCAGGCTTTCCCCTTATCGAAATAAGGCTTGCTAAATACTTGGAATTGTGCTTTTGTCCAAACTTCCTCTGCCGCCGTTCCTATAAAAACGGAAAGGCTGTCCATAGCGCCAAAATAGTTTTCAAAATTTGCATCTGTGGCCGCTTGATGCCAGTTTACTAAAAGGGTGTGTACTTCCTTTTTTACACGGTCTTTGTCCTGTTGTACAACATCGCAAGAAATGCAACAATACATACTTAAAAGCACAATGATTGCTCTTTTCATCCTTATAGTTTCATAGCCATAGGCCAATTTTCTGTATCCTTAATTTGAAGTAATATTTCATTATCAATAAACTTATTTTTCAGGTTTTGCTGTTCTGGACATCGGTTTCTTCTTGATAAAAGTTCGATTTCTGTCTCCTTTCAGCGCTTTAGGCGTTCTTTTTTTTAAACTGTTGTCCAAAAAACTCTTTTTACTTTTCAGTTTTTCACGCTTTTTAAAAACAGTTTCTTTGGAAACAGCGTCTAATCGCGTTGTATCTAACCCAATAAAATCGACGTTTATATCCACCTCATTTTCAAAATTTAACTTTGCAATGACCGTATTTATTTTGATATTTACATTTGAAAAGGCCACCATTGTTTTAGATACCTGTGTATTTACGGCCCCTGCTTTTATGGCAGCAATCTCGGTTAAGTCCGCTAATCGCAAAGCCTCATTATACAAAATGTTTACGCGTGCGTTTATGGAAGGAGTATTGAAACGCTCTGGCTGAACACTGTCAATAAGATTCTTAACAAGATCTTTTAATTCAATCGCGTTGCTCAACGCCTCATCAGGCGTAATATTTCGATACTTTACAAAAAAAGAATCGATTGCTTTTAATTCTTGCCAGTCTTTTACCTCCGCCAAATACTGTGGATTTACATTTTCTGTTGTGCTGTGAATTTGTGCCACTCGCATTAAAGGTTTTGGCTTTTTTGACTTTTCACTCTCTTTCTTATTTCCACAAGAAATTACAGTAAGAAGGAGTACTAAAAGAGAGGTATATTTCACAATTTCGTTTAAAACCGTAAAAATACACAAATTATTAGCAGTAAATATAATTTTCACAAAACCCTAAAAAAACAGAAAAAATAAGGCTTAAATTATATAATAATTATTTTATTAAAATATAATTACGAATACTTAAATTAATTACCTTTGTTTTTGATTTTAATTTAATTTCAGCAATGAGTGAAACCATTTTAATTATTGGCGCAAGTGGCCAAATTGGTAACGAGCTAACACAAGCACTGCGTGCACAGTATGGGAACCATCAGGTGATTGCCTCTGATATTAGAGAAGGAGATGAAGCAATGATGCGCTCTGGTCCTTTTGAAATTATGGATGCAACGGACAAGAAGGGGATTTTAAGTATCGTAAAAAAATATAAAGTTACGCAAGTATACTTATTGGCTGCAATGTTGTCTGTTACGGCAGAAGAGCACCCAAAAAAAGCTTGGGACTTGAATATGAACTCTCTTTTAGGAGTGCTAGACTTGGCAAAAGAAAAGCATATTAAACAAGTATACTGGCCAAGTTCCATTGCTGTTTTTGGCCCCACAACCCCTAAGAAAAACACCCCACAAAAAACCATTATGGAGCCAAGTACCGTATACGGAATCAGTAAACTTTCAGGCGAATTTTGGTGTAATTATTACCACGAAAAATATGGTGTAGATGTGCGAAGTATTCGCTATCCTGGCATTATTTCTTGGAAAACAAAGCCAGGAGGTGGCACTACAGATTATGCTATAGACATTTATTTTAAAGCTCTAAAAGAAGGTGTTTATGAATGTTTTTTATCCCAAGAAACACGGTTGCCAATGATGTATATGAATGACGCTGTAGCGGCAACCATTCAGTTAATGCAGGCAAAACCGGCCGACGTAAAACTTAGGACTGGCTACAACTTGGCAGCAATAGACTTCACACCAGCAGAAATGGCTTTAGAAATTAAAAAACACCTTCAAGATTTTAAAATCTTATACAAGCCGGACTTTAGACAGGAGATCGCTGCGAGCTGGCCCTCTTCTATCGATGATTCTGAGGCTAGAAAAGATTGGAATTGGAAACATCAGTTTGATTTAGCGGCCATCACAAAAGAAATGCTTAAAAATATAAAAACGGAAAGCATCGTGTAAGTTTTTAAAAATCTTACGTCTACTCTTACATGAGAGAAGTTATAGAAAATAGTTTAAAAAATGCGCTGTCTTACGAGGGGTATAGAGCCTTCGTAAGTGCTTTGTTAACAAATGGCAAAGCTACAGGCATGGAGCAGTCCGAAGCATTGACAAACTATAGTTTGTTGAACAATAAAAGAATGAAACGTTTGGATAAAACCATAAAACTTTCCGAAGAAACCCTACAAGAGTTTCAAAAAATTTCTGAGCCGAAAACATGGTTGGTATTAACCGAAGGTTGGTGTGGAGATGCTGCACAAAGCCTACCTGTTCTCAATAAAATTGCCAAATCCACGGATAAAATTGATTTAAAAATAATTTTGCGAGATGAAAACCTCCCGTTAATGGATTTGTTTTTAACAAATGGAGGAAGAAGTATTCCAAAACTAATCGCATTAGATAAAGATAATAATGTCATTGATTCCTGGGGGCCAAGGCCTACAACAGCTTCAAAAATGGTGGCAGACTATAAAGAAAAAAACGGCGCACTTGACCCACAATTTAAGCAAGATTTGCAGCTGTGGTACAATAAAGACAAAGGAGAAAATGTGCAAGCAGATTTTGTGCGTTTCGCAACAAAGTAAACAGTCTAACAGTTCCCACATTTTCAAATTAATAAAAAACCGTAAACTGAAAACAGTTTGCGGTTTTTCTTTTGGTTATATTTGTACTTTAAATAAAGATACATGTTTGTAAATTTTGATGAAATCCCCGAGGATGCTAAAGTTTGGGTATATCCTTCTAGTAGAAAATTCTATACAAATGAAATTCCTGAGATAGCGGAAAAAATAAAAAAATTTGTAGCCGAATGGAAAGCGGATGATGAAAGCTTTAAAGCTTCTTATCAATTTTTATACAATCGGTTTATCGTAATTACAGCAGACGACATTACAACTCCCCTAAAAAACAGTGACATAGATGACTCTGTAAATTTTATTTTAAGTTTACAAGAAACCTACAGTGTAGCACTTTTAGACCGAATGAATATTTGCTTTAAGCAAGGTGAGTTTGTGCAATATAAAGATTTAAAGGACTTTAAAAAATTATTAAAAAATAAGGCTTTAACTGGAAAATCTATTATTTTTGATAATTTGATTACCAACAAACAAGATTTTGAAAATTTATGGGAAATACCAATTGAAGAAAGTTGGTACAGCCGTTTTTTGAAATAGGGCTTTGTAGCCGTTAGGGACTATTTTTATTATCTAATTAATTGTAAAAAGGAGATACAAAAACATGAAATACGATTTCATTATAGCGGGTTCAGGTTGTGCAGGATTAAGTTTGCTGTATCACTTACTTCAGGAGCCTACGCTGCAAAATAAATCGATATTAATCCTAGACAAAGACGCGAAAAACAGCAACGACAGGACTTGGTGTTTCTGGGAAAAAAAACCTGGCACCTTTGAATCGATTGTGCATGCAAAGTGGAATACCCTAGAGTTTCTATCTACAGACTACAAGGCACAATTAGACTTGGCTTCGTACACCTATAAAATGATTCAAGGAATTGATTTCTATAATTTTGTAATTCAACTTGCCAAGAAATTTCCGAATGTCTCTTTTGTAACAGCTCCGATTATTTCCATTACTTCCGAGATACACACCGCGACAGTCACCACCGAAGAAAACACCTACACGAGCACTTATATTTTTAACTCTACTGGTCTTTTTAATCCAAAAATGACGGAAGAAAATTCACTATTGCAACATTTTAAAGGATGGGTTATTGAAACAAAAGAACCCGTTTTTGATGCTGAAGTGGGGAGACTCATGGATTTTAGCGTTGCACAAGACAATGGTACTACTTTTATGTATGTGCTGCCTACCAGTCAAACAACTGCACTAATTGAATATACCCTTTTTAGTAAGAAAATACTAGAGAAAGAAGAATACACCCAGGCACTTGAAAAATACATTCAAGAGGACTTGCAGATCAGCGATTATACCATTGCCCATGAAGAGTTTGGAGTCATTCCAATGTCTTTGGCAAAATTCAAAAAAAATCCAATAAAAAATGTCATCAATATTGGTACTGCTGGCGGATTTACAAAAGCAAGCACTGGATATACCTTTCAGTTCATTCAAAAGGATGTGGCTGAAATTGTGGCAAATTTAAAAGCAGGAAAAAACATAAATACAGACAGCTCTTTTAAAAAGCAACAGTATGCCTGGTATGACCGTACTTTAATTGATGTCTTATTAACGGAAAAGCTAACAGGGAAAGAGGTGTTTTCCATGATATTCAATAAAAATGAACCTGAAAAAATATTGGCTTTTCTAGCAAATGAAAGCAAGTTTATTGACGATATTGCCATTATGAGTAGTCTCCCAATTGGTGCTTTTTTAACCTCTGGAGTCAAACAACTTCTCGTTAAAAATTGAAAAAAGTCCACCCTTTTAAAACAGACATCTCTGGAATACCGCTTCCCGAGAAATTTACGTTTCCTTTTTATTACAAACCCCATCCACTCGCAAAGATTGCAACAAAAGAATTGCAGGATTACTTAGAAAATCAGAATGAATTTACACACAACTTTGGCTTAGAAAAAAGCTCGGACATAAGCGCTGTAGGTAAAATGTTTGGCGTGCTAATTGTAAAAAACGCACAGAACGAAATCGGTTATCTAGCTGCCTTTTCTGGAAAGTTAGCAGATAAAAGTATGCCCGAAAAATTTGTGCCTCCTATTTTTAACATGCGAACAGAAGGAAGTTTCTACCTAAAAGGAGAGCTTGAGATTGACGCCATTAACGCACAATTAAGTAGCCTAAAGAACGCTGAAAAATACCAGAACTTAAAAAAATTAGTAAAAAAAAGCACCCAACTAATTTTGGATGACTTAGCGTTTCAAAGGAGCAGATTGACGCTTTTTAAAAAAAACAGAAAATCTAAAAAAAAGGAGGCAAGAACTACTCTAGATGACTTCCAGTTTAAAAAACTCACTGAAAAATTAACACAACAAAGTTATAATGATCAGTTTTTTATAAAAGAATTACAAATTTATTATCAAGATAAAATCGAAAAGAATAGCACAGAGTTCAGAAGTATTACTGCTAAAATTGAAGCACTTAAAAAAGAGCGAAAGGAAAAATCTAACTATTTACAACAAACCTTATTTAGTAAGTATGCGTTTTTAAATTCCAAAAAAGAATTGAAAAATTTACTAGCTATTTTTAAGAATCCTGCTGTAAAGCCTCCTGCCGGTTCCGGGGAGTGTGCCGCTCCTAAGTTGCTACAATATGCGTTTGAAAACAACTTAACTCCTATTACCATGGCAGAATTTTGGTGGGGGACCTCACCAAACATGACCGTTAGACAGCATAAAAACTTCTACCCTGCATGCCAAGGAAGGTGCAGACCAATTTTAACACACATGTTAGAAGACCTCCCAATGGATGCTAATTTGTTATTAAAAAACTTATCTAAGGACAAAGAACTCAAAATCATTTATGAAGATGCCGCTTTAATTGTGGTCCACAAGCCCACAGAACTCTTATCGGTTCCAGGGAAAGAAATTAAAGATGCTGTTTATACTCGGATAAAGGAAAAGTACCCAACCGCCACAGGTCCATTAATAGTGCACCGCCTAGATATGTCTACCTCAGGAATTTTACTTCTTACAAAGACAAAAGAGGCGAATAAAATTTTGCAAAGTCAGTTTGTAAACAGAACAATTAAAAAGCGTTATGTTGCATTGTTAAATGGAAATCTCTCTGAAAATAGCGGAACCATAAAATTACCATTGCGCGTTGATCTTGATGACAGACCAAAACAATTGGTGGACTTTACCTATGGAAAAGCTGCGGAAACCAAGTGGGAAGTGCTCCGTAGAGAAAACGGCAAAACACGGGTGTATTTTTATCCGATTACTGGAAGAACGCATCAACTAAGAGTACATGCAGCGCATACAAAGGGTTTAAACATCCCTATTGTTGGTGACGATCTCTATGGGAGGAAAGAAATTCGCTTGCATTTACATGCAGAATTTATTGAATTCCTGCACCCAACCACAAATAAAAAAATGAGTTTTACGATTCCTCCGGAGTTTTAGTCCCCTCCGAATTATCCTTTAACTTTTCTATAAATGCTGCTACAGAAAGTGCTGTATCCACAGAAAAATTGCCAATTTTTGTTCTTCTTAAAGCAGACAAATGTGCCCCAGAATGCAATGCTTTTCCATAATCAAAAGCGATCGATCGAATGTAGGTGCCTTTACTACAGATAATTCTAAACTCCACTTCGGGTAAATTTATTTTTGTTATTTCGAATTTAGAAAGGGTTACTATTCTTTCTTTTATTTCTGTAGTTTCTCCTTTTCTTGCCAATTCATACAAACGTTTCCCATCCTTTTTTATGGCAGAGAAAATAGGTGGTTTTTGCTGAATTTCACCCATAAACTGGTGGGTCGTTTTATGTAATAACTCTTCGGTAATATGTGCGGTAGGAAACGTGTTGTCAATTTCCGTTTCTAAATCATAACTTGGTGTGGTTGCCCCAAGCATAAAAGTACCGGTATACTCTTTCGCTTGACCTTGATACGTATCTATCTGTTTTGTTTGCTTCCCAGTACATATAATTAGCAAACCTGTTGCCAAAGGATCTAAAGTTCCGGCATGTCCTACTTTTATTTTTTTGATATTGAACCGTTGTCGTATTTCCCAACGTAATTTATTTACAACTTGAAAAGAAGTCCAAGTAAGAGGTTTATCGATTAACAAAACTTGCCCGTTTTTATACGCTTCTTCTGTCATTTGTAATAAATTTTAGGTCGTTTTAATTTAAAAGCCCATAGCCAATTGCAATACTTCCTATTGCTGCACAGTAGATTGAAAAGTACGAGAGTTTGCTTTTTTTAACTAGCGAAATCATCCATTTACAAGCCAATAAACCGGCGAAGAAAGCCGCAGTAAAACCCGCAATAATGGGTACTATTTCTGATGACTGAAAGTTTAAATCGCCACTTAAAAGGTCTTTTCCTATTTTTCCAAAAATCAAGGGAACTACCATTAAGAAAGAGAATTTTGCAGCCCTTGTTCTATCAACTCCCAATAAAACAGAAGTAGAAATTGTGGCGCCTGATCTAGAAATTCCTGGCAACATTGCTATTGCCTGTGCAACTCCAATGAGCACAGCATTTGAAGACGAGACTTCTTTTTTTGAGTTTTTTGCTTTGTCTGCTAATAGCAATAACAACGCTGTTAATAACAACATAACGCCTACTAATACTATTTTACCTCCAAATAAAGACTCCAATTCCTTTTCAAAAAGCAAACCTATTAGGACTGCAGGAAGCATAGAAATAATAATTTTTAATGAAAACTTACATTCGTTATTCCATTTGAACTGAAACAATCCTTTAAAGATTTCTATAATTTCTTTTCTAAAAATAACCAGCGTACTTAATGCTGTTGCAAAGTGTAAAACCACGGTAAATGTTAGGCTTTCTTCTGGCAACGAAGTATCTCCCAAAATCACTTTTGCCAATTCTAAATGCCCGCTAGAGGAAACCGGTAAAAATTCTGTTAGCCCCTGAATTACTCCAAGGATAATGGCTTCTAAAATATCCATCGTTATTTTTTAGGATTGGTTAAAATTGCATATATTTCAATTGCCAAACCAATAATCACTAGGGTAGGTGCCAAACGAATGCGCTGCCAATTATAAATTTCTTCATTAAAAATAGCTGGATTTTCACTTCCTCCGCCAGCCATGAAGATAAAGCCAAACGCGATAAAAAGGACGCCTATCATCATGAAAATATAGTTCCGCTTTCCAAAAATAAATGCTGGTTTTTGACTTTTTTCTTCTTTCATGTTTTAATAATAAAGTTCATCTGTTCGTAAATTTAAAAACCGCTGTGTAGCAAAGAATGTGCTAAACAAGGTAATTATAAAAGCAGCCAATAAAACACCTCCAACTAAATAGGATAGCGAAATGTAATCTTTCAGCAACCGAAGACTCGGTGCAAATACATCTAAGTAATAAACCACAACACCCAACCCTATTAAGGCTAAAAAAGCACCAACAAGACCTAGTTTTATCCCTTGCCAAATAAATGGGTTCCGAATAAAGCTCTTTGTAGCACCAACCATTTGCATGGTTTTTATATTAAATCGCTTTGAATAAATAGTGAGTCTAATTGCACTGTTAATCAAAATAATTGCTACCAAGGCAAGAAATCCACTTAGTACAAATAACCAAAATCCAATTCTTTGAAGATGTTCTGTAAGTAAATTAATCAATGGTTTGTCATAAGAAACATCGGCAACAAATTCATTTTTAAGAAATCTAGCTTCCAGTGCTCCCATTTTTCCTGGCGTTACAAAAGCTGCTTTCAAATAAATATCAATGCCATTTTTTAAGGGGTTTTCTCCTAGAAAAGTTAAAAAGTCTTCGCCAATTTCTTTGCTGTATTTTTTAGCTGCTTGTGCTTTCGAAGTGTACACAATTCTTCTTGCAAAATCTTCTTTTGCTAAAGAATCTTTAAACGCGTTTATTTGACCTGTATTTACGTTGTCCTTTAAAAACAGGGTAACCACTATTTTTTCCTTTATTCTGTTTGAAACCGTAGAAGATTTTAAAAGAACCAAGCCCAAAACACCCAACATAAACAGCACCAAAGCAATGCTAATTACTACAGAAATGTAAGAAGATGCCAAGCGTCTTTTTTGATAAGATTCAAATTTTGAAGACATGTACTATAGATTCAATTCGTTGGCAAGATAATAATTAGTACTCATTTTACCCGCACTGTTCGCAGTATTTAATACACATGCTTCTTTGCTCCTTTATTGCAGGTAAAAAACTCTTTATTTTTATAAAATTACAAAGTAGGATTTTGGTGCGCTATCTCTTGGCACAACTCTATAAGCACTCCATTTGTTGTTTTTGGATGCAAAAAAGCCACCCATTTATTGTCTGCACCTTTTTTCGGATGATCATTTAAAACCACAAAGCCGGCTGCTTTAAGCCTAATAATCTCTGCTTTGATGTCTACCACTGCAAAAGCAATGTGGTGCACACCTTCTCCTTTTTTATCAATAAATTTGGCAATAGGGCTGTCTGCATTTGTGGCTTGCAATAATTCTATTTTGTTAGGGCCACTTTTAAAGAAAGAGGTTTTCACCCCCTCTGAACCCACTTCTTCCTCCTTGTAATGTGCTGTGCCAAATAAAGATGCAAACAACTTATTTGAGACCTCTAAATCTTTTACAGCAATGCCGATGTGTTCTATTTTGTTCATACTTCTTTTAGTTACTTTGCAATAATAGTGATATTATCCAATTCATAGGTGCCATCAAAATAAACATTTCCACTTCCAGTGTATTTAAATGCTATAAAAGCAGTACCAGCATAGGCAGATAAATTTACAAAAGTAGAATGCACCCAGTTTTTGTACCCTTCGCCATTTGAAACAATTTTAGCAGGTAAAACATGCCATGTTGCGCTAGTAATCTCTGCAACTGTACCCTCCCAGTCTGTAGAAATTAAAACTTGTAAAGTACTTCCATTCGCAAAACTATTTGAAGTTTCAAAAGATAAGAATTCTTCTGTCGTGCTCTCTAAATTTACACCTTTTGTGAGTAGCCAAGTGCTTGTATGTGTATCTCCCGAGTTTTTAGAACCTACTCTTGCCGCCTTACTTTGAGAATAAGTGTCCGAATAAGAGCGCCACGATTTAGTACCTTTTTCTCTATAATTTACCCAATCTGTAATGCGTATTTCTCCTGAAGCTGTGTCAAAATATTCCGCTAACAACGTCAATGGAAAATCGCTTTCAGAACGCGTTGTGCATCTTTCGTCAGTCATCTTTACATCTTCATACGTATTTAAAACCAAGACAAAGAAATGCCCGTTATAATCTTTAGAAACTACTGCATTTATGACACCCCCGCCCATTGGCAAAGCTTTATTTGCAAAACTTGCAAAGGAACTGGTCTCTAGCAATAAATCTGCATAACCCAGCGTCTGACAGCGCTGTATTTTACGCTGGGTATCAAAATCTTCTGCCGGATCCACATAGGCTTTCCCTTCTAAATCTAGCGGAAAAACAAGCTCTTTCACACATACAAATGTTCCAATATCCAAAGCATTTATTCCCGCCAAAGAAACTTCTTTCGGAACAATTACCGCTGTTTCTTCAGAGCGAAAAAAATGATTATTCATCTGATTTAAAGCAACACTCCCTATTTCTTTAGCGTCTGTAACACTTACTTTTCCTCCAATGGTAAGAACGCCGTCACCAGCATTGACTTCTCCAAGATACAGACCTTTCAAACGAATATAAAGCACTCTTCCAACGTTAAATTTATTATAACTGTTGGTTAAATTAATGGCAATTCTAATTCCTGAAGTTGGGTTTTCGGGAGCATCTTGCATGTAAAACTCTCTAAAATAGTTTCCCTTTGCATCCGAAGAAATAACATATCCCTTGACAACGATATTAGAAACTATTTTAACAGGGGCTCTCCCTGAAATATAGAGTCGTTTTAAATCTTTTATTGATTTTAATTCTAAATGGTTGTTTTGAATGCTATCTAAAATCCCTGCTAATTTTAAATTTTCTTCACCTCCTAAACTTTGAGGAACCGTATAATCTCCGTCTTCAACACAGGTATAAAAAAATAGACTTGTTACAAAAATTACTAAACATAGGGTTGTTTTATTTATTTCCATTTTGAGTGTATTTACTTTTTCAAAAACTTACACTTACATTTAGAAAGTACGTTGTCCCGCGACCGTACCAGTATTTATTGCCAAATACCGGTTTCTTTAACGCCTTATCTTCTTTTAACTGCTTATAATTTGCATTCCTACCTTGTTCAAACCCACCAGACTTGTAGGC
>Ga0209192_10001006_pt1 | contig 24148 bp, 20 predicted proteins | sample ArcticOcean_MG_C_11_FD_187433 | JGI IMG/M metagenome (GOLD analysis project Ga0209192, IMG submission 187433) | Marine microbial communities from western Arctic Ocean - ArcticOcean_MG_CB2_154 (SPAdes) (version 2) | ecosystem: Environmental > Aquatic > Marine > Oceanic | place: Arctic Ocean... | reverse complement strand
ATAAAAAAAAGGGGGGGGACCCCCCCGATTAATAATTACTACCAACTTGGTAACGGACTACAATGATTGCTATGCGAAATATTATTCAACACTTTTTTTGTTAAATGTGTCAGTTTGGTTTCATCATAATTACGTTTACGTCTAAACTCAACCTGACCAACACAATAACTAAAATCAGTTTGTAATACAAACGCATGCGTTTTTCCAGTATATTTACCATAAAGTACTATATGTCTTAAAATTTTATCATCGTGTAAACACCATAAACATACCGAATTATCATTAATTTTACAAATACGAAAATTACAATTATCGCATCTTATTTTTCGCATAAACTTTAGTTTGTCTTTAACTAACGCTTTTTCTAAATATTCCATATTATTTCCACAATTTCTACAAATATCATCATCCCCATTTTTATTTGGATACTGAAAGCATGGTGAATCCATATATCCTTTACACGATTTACACGCATCTGTTATTTCAATGCTTATTACCGATTTGGTTGGCGTATCGCTCATTGTTGTGCCGATTGATGTGCTTGTATATTGTTTACTGTAGTAACCCAGAGATGGATCAATTTTTTGTAGGCGAACCAGTAACCCCAAACTTTACATCTACGGCCGTTCACATACCAGTTGATGTTTGTAGGATAATATCTCTGTTTATAAAATAATAAGCATTTTAATGTGTGTTTTCATCATTACTTTTATGAGAAGACATATATATTATATAAAATTGAATTAAAAATAAATATATTATTATTACACAAACACAAAATATTATGGGGAACTTTATTAATACAGATTTATTACCATTAGAAGTAAGCGATAGTCCTTGGTTATCTGAAAATAATAATGAAGGTGCTAAAAGCGTTGATAATGGTAAATGGATGTTATTTTACGATAAGTTATTAATGAATGAAGCATGGGTTCTTTCTAAAAAATTATACAGAGAAAATAAATTAGATGGTGTGAAATCTATGAAATGTTCTACCGCATATGAAAATCCAAGGGCATCAACATTAGACGAAGGTATTATTATTTTGTATTGTAATAACTCTTCAAATGAAGAAACCATAATGAATATTGGAAAAAAAATAATAGAAATGTTTGATTACAAAGAAAAACAAATTATATATTACAAGACAGATTTACAAACACGCGAAGGAACATTCGCTACTGGAAGTAAAAAAAATCATACATACAAATTATTTAACACTTTATATAAAGGAAAATGTTTAATTAAACTGCAAGGGTCTAACCCATTTTTACAAGTAGAAAATCCCAAAAAAATAGAAGAAATGCAAAAAATAGAAAGACAATATCCAACTAAAAAACGAGAAAAAATATACCCAAAAAGATATGATAATTCTGTATTTGAAAAATTAAATGAAATGAATGGAGATACAGAATTACAAAATGATTATGAAAAATGGAAAGATGGAATAAATTATAAGACAAATAGAAAAATTAAAATTGATGGGAAAATACATAGAGAACTAAAACAAAAGTTTATGATAGGAGGCGTATTATTTGATACATTAAATAGTATTAACGCAGTTGAATATTTACAAGAAACCGAAAAAATTATTAATGAGATTGATGTTGAAAATGCTATAATAAAAGATTATAATAATGTAATTGATATTATTATTGATAAAATACAAAAATTAGAAGGATGGGATGATTTTATAGAGTTTGAAGGAAAATACTATGGTTTAATTCACAAGATTAAAAATAATATTCACATAGAAAATAATTGTTTGGGAGAAATGATATTTACACACGAAAAAACTGAATACACTTTTAATGATAGACCATTTTGTAATTATGATGATACTGAAACTACATATTCAAATTATAATTGTTCTAAATGTAATTATGAAAATAAAATAGTTGAATGTATAACTGGCGGAGGTAGTCAATCTGTATCACAAACTGGGTTTTTCTGGAAATAAATTACGCTAAAATCGGCGTTTGGAATGTAAAACGTATAAAAATGTTTCAGTAACAAATAAATCCATGTAAATATGGGATTCGCTGCATTATGCTGTAAAGTGGTTTTTTTGGTTTTTCTATAAATAAAAGTAGTTGTACTTTTGAAAAATGGACAAAGAAATGTATGTCCAAAAGTAGGAAAGTAAGAATAGTTTTTATTCTGTGTTTTTTCTGACAATTATATAAATTGAAAAGAGGGTATAAAGAATCAACTATCTTTTTTTCTCTACATACAATTCCTTTGATAACGACTTAATTATTTTGTTATCCAATCTTATTTGGGCTTCTTCTACGTCACCCAATATTACTCGCATCATTTTGTAACAGAAATTATAATCACGAGTATCCATTTCTTCACACTTTGGATGGGCTGTTTTCCATTGAGGAACTGTTCTGTAATTATTCATTGTTATACGGGTTAATATCTTACGTAACTTTGTTAATTCATCTGTGTCTTTACACCATTCATTCTCATCTTTTATATACATCGTTTCTCGTTTTATATCTGTACAATGAATTGGACGCTTCGTTACATCCATATCTTTCAAACGATTCATAATCATCTTCGTCATACCATTCACATACCCATGATTCCCTATATATTCTATCTCATCTATTTGCACATTCAACGTACCAAGAAAATCAGTTATGTTCATTGCATCTTTGCAGGTATCATTCAAGAAAAAGTTGAGATTAAACTGATTATTTGTTGTATTATTTGTAATGTTATTATTAATTATGGTTCCCTCTTTGACCACATCTATCATCTGGCTTTGTAATTTCATATTTTGCTGTTGCAATGCAACATTTTCCTTATGTTGTTCCACCATCAATTCTTTAAACTCATCATTCTGTTTTAATAATCTTAACACTGTACTCGCATCAGTCAATGGTTCACTTATTGTATTTTGGATTTCTTCTGGTTCATCATCATCATCGGTTGTATCCTCATTCATATTATCTATATAGGTACAATTCTTTTTATGACGGGTCAATGACGGTGCTTGTTTATATACCTTACCACATGAACACGTAAATGCTTTGGTATTTTTTGGGGTTTTATAGTTAGCATCGGTTAGCATTTTATGTTTTGCAGTCAAATTGTGACGATTAAAATCCTTCTTGTTACTGCATTTAAACTCACAATAAATACATGTATATATTTTTGGGGTTTTTTGGGTTTTTATAGTTAGCATTTACCTCTATAATATGCTAACATAAAAAACCCCTAAATCCTTTTTTAAAAAAAGTAATTAAAATTTTTCAGTCACAAATTATTTATAAAAAATCGGGATTTGCTGCATTATGCTCTGAAGTGGTTTTTCGTGTTTTTCTGAAATAAAAAAGTGTTTCGTATATCCCAAAAAAGGACATTCTGAAAATGTCCTTTTTTGGTAAAGTGCAACTACTTTTTTTTCTGATTTTTCTGACAACTATATAAATTGAAAAGAGGGTATAAAGAATTATGTAAATTGATTTACAGGATTGTATAAAATATTTTATGTGGAATATGTGGGAACTTTATTATGATAAATGTAGTAAATAAAAATATTATGTATTATTATATAATGAGTAAAACTGAAGAAACTGAGAACAATATCAACATAGACGAATTTTTTAACAATGTTGCAAAAAATCCATTTACATATAATTTAAATTTGGGTGATGACACGAGTATGTCTCATGATAAACTGTTTGAAAAGGTAAAAAATATATTTGTGCAAGGATTATTATATGTTACTGATGAAAAACATATTTTAGTTGATGGTGAAAAAAAATCAGTCATGATAGATAAGATACCGAATAAAGACATAGAATCTGTGAGTAATTATATGTTAAGTTTGGGAATAGAAGTAGTACATAACGAATACACAGATGAAGACAAGGATTATCAAATACGTAGATTGTTATATTGTTTACAAGACAAATTAAAAGACCATGTAAAAATCGATATTACTATGGATTGGGTGAAACAGTTAATAACGAATACCAAAATTACATGTGACAAGTCTAAGATAGACGAATTAAATAGTATTTTACGATGTTATCCAGAAGCAAATTATATTTTGAAATTATACACACCCGAAAAAGTAGAGGAATGTCACATGTATTATAATAAACAAGACGAATCAAATACATTAAATATCATTGCATTTAAACATGCAAATATGATAGATTATCATTATCAACATAAGTATACAACATCCTTTACAAAGCATGTACGATAAATATCTTATATTTCAACGCATATATGATTGGAATTGTCTTGTATCGGTGAAGAAACTTTAGATACCTCCCCTAATTCATCGGCAAATTCATCCACAGTATGATTATCATTCATACATAGTTCGCAACAGCAATCGTCATTACATAGGCAACATGCTAATATAAAAAACGCAACAAATATAATAAAAACAATCGTAATTTCATTCATTATAATATTATATCAGTATAATAATCTTTACTTTCTTTGTAAACATTATTAAAAAATAAATAAGTTAATTCAATGCAGGAATGTATACATATGATGCAGTACACGTATCCTCGTCAATTACCTCGTCTGGACATGCAACTAATTTAGATGGAATATTGTTATCTTGTTGCCAACACGTGTATAGTCCAACTAACATCTGGTTATGACATTGTAAAGAAACGGATGGTAATGCTGTAATAGATGACCGTAGAGCCTCTGTACTAACATTAGACCCAATAGAATTGTGTATAATTTCAGGTGTTGTTAATACATTCGTAAGAGATAATGCTGTAGTAAAATAATCGTACTGTGATAATCCAGAACAAGTCCCGTGCTTAGTCCATTCGTGCTCCCAGAATGAATCATATGATTTACTATTGATGTCATATTGTACATCTGGCCATCGTTCAATCATGTAATTTAAACCAATATCAATGGGTATATTTGGGTCAAACGGCTCAGCCGTACATGTAGATGGATATCCAGATGTAACATACTGAGGCCATAATCCATGAATAGTAAAATTATGTTTCCAATAATTTAGTGGGTTTGTACAACCTGGATATGTTTGTCCATTACAGAATCCAGGAGTCCAACTATACGCAAATACATACATGGTAGATGGTGTAGAACCTGCAACAATTGAAACATTTGTCAACAGCATCATCAACATCATTAGACATAAAAACATATCGTGAATATATATAATGTGGCTATTATTTTTATCTGGTTTACTAAATATGATGATAACAATGTGTAATGCAGAAACGCTATGTGTATGTAGTACAGTACCATGTCCAGAGAATGGACAAAATACAATACAAATGGGTGGAGGTACGGCGAAGATAACATACGAATATAAGACACACGGTGAATACCCTGTAGTAATAGCGGCACAAGGGGTGATAACTCCATTAGATTTAGACCACGGCACAGATACAACATCATGTACACAAAAATATTCAAGAATATTGGATGATGATGGAATCAAGGATTGTGACGCAGGACATATTTTAGCAAATCGGTTAGGTGGATATGGGAATGAACCGTTAAACATCTTTCCACAAGATGCAAGTATAAATCGCGGGGCTTATGCACAATTTGAGAACAATATATACCATTGCATTGAAAGTGGTGCAAAAGACGCGAATTTCCAATGGAAATTTACTTATGAAAATGATACAAGAACAAAGCCAAACAAAATAGAATATTCTGTCTTATTTGATGGCGGTAATTGTACACAATTGTCCTCTGTTTTTACAAATGGTGAATAGGTTCTCCATTCGTTAAAATAAACTTGTAAATATATACAAATAAAATAGATAAGACATATAGTTAGACACATATATGAATCTTAATAAAATAAATATAGAATTTCCCATTGAAAACGACAAGTTGGAGAACCCATCAAAAAACAAAGTGATAATCCTGAAGAAACCACCGAAAAACCGGGTAATAACTCAAACTGATATGTGGAATTTGACCCAAGAGGAACTGCACCCCGATGCACAGTTGTCATATATTCGCCAATTAGTAAACAATGATAATGTAGATGTTAATCCATGTGAATTAATATTGAAACATGTAACCCAAAAAATAGCGGGATATAGGTCACAGGATATAAAAAAATCCCTATATGAACCAGAACAAATCGTAGATATGCAGTATGTACTAAAAACATTGGAAAATTCAGAGAATATTTGTTATTATTGTAAAAACCCAGTACAGGTTCTCTATGAAAAGGCGAGAGAACCAACCCAATGGTCGTTAGATAGAATAGATAATAGTATAGGTCACAATAAAGAAAACGTAGTGATAGCCTGTTTACAGTGTAATGTTGGTAGAAAAACCATGCATCAAGGTAGGTATGCATTTACAAAACAGTTAATAATTACAAAACTATAACCGCGGTAAAATCATATAAATAGTATATGATTTTATTTTATAAGATGCAAAACTCAATCAAAATAAATACAGATATTGACAGTGGAAATATGAATAATATACATGAACCGATATATAATAAGTTAAACCAATTTCATATCACCAATAAAATTCCGCATATCATTTTCCATGGTGTATCGGGCAGTGGTAAACGTACAATTGTAAATAATTTTTTGAATATTATATATGACACTAATAAATCACGTATGAAATCAAATATAATGATAGTAAATTGTGCACATGGTAAGGGAATTAAGTTTATACGGGAGGAATTAAAGTTTTTTGCAAAAGCGAACATACACTCAAACAATGGTTCCTTGTTTAAAACAATTGTATTAATTAATGCAGACAATTTAACAATAGATGCCCAATCTGCACTACGTAGATGCATAGAACAATTTAGTTTTAATACACGTTTTTTTATAATAATAGAGAACAAACATAAATTATTAAAACCAATACTATCAAGATTTTGTGAGATATATGTTCCAGAGTATATAGTTGGAAATAAATTATGTAACTTACATACAATATCAAAAAATACAAATTATAATATTGAGTATACGGAGAACAATAGTGAATGGTTAGATAATCAAATAAAAACATACATAAACCATAACTTATCGCACAAAAGTGTAATAATATTATGTGAAGAGATTTATGAAAAGGGTTTGTCTGGATTAGATGTAATTGAATGGATAAAAAAAACCTCAACTATAGATAGGAAACTAAAAGCCAATACATGTGTATATTTTGATACTATACGAAAAGAATATCGTTTTGAAAAAATGTTAATATATACACTATTTGATTATTTGTATTTACGTACAAATAAGGACTTAAAAAATATTACAGAAATATAACTATAATATGGACGATTTTGTCATATCAAATTTACACGAATCCAGAAATGAATGGTGTAGTCGTTTAGTTAGTGTATTTACGCCAGTAGTAATAGAAGGTGTCCGTTCTATATTCAACGAATCATGGAAAATGTGCTTAGATAGTGATGAAGCAAGTAAATATTTAATGACTTTTCAAAACCTATTGTCAAGAGTTCCAAAATGGAATAATATAATTGTAGAAGAGGAACGTAAACGTATAGTTGAGCGAAGTGGGTGTGATTATTTAGAAGATTTAATTACATGTGTTCATATTATTCAGTTAAAGGTTTTGACATGTATTAGAGTAGGTAATAAACAAAAGAAAATAGATATTGCCATACCAAAGTTAGACATATTTATTCATAAGGTGTATATTCATGTAGCACGAAAGGTTTATATGAATGTATACTTATTAGAGCGAAATATTTCTCCATTACAGGTTCAAAAGAATAATCGCGAGTTGGAGTCAATCGTTCAAGAATGCATATTAACAACGATTCGCGAAAGTGTACCAACAGAAGCAATTATTCGTGCATATATGGACGAAGGTGTAGAACAGGAGGAGGAAGTAACTATAGAAGATGTTCCAGATAATGAAGAAGATAATGCAAAGAATGAACAATCTAACGATAATAATGAGGAAGATAAACAAAGTTATACAGACGAAACCGTTCCTGAGATAGTACCAACAATTCAAAATATAGATGATAATGAGGTTGTAACAAAATTGGAGTTTAATGATATGGACACAGTATTAAATGAAAAGAACAATGTGGATGAAGTATCCGCTCCAAAGACGATAGAACGGTTGGAAGATATTAGTACATCACGTGCAATTGCTCGTAAATTAGAAGAAGAGAGTGATACTGACGACGAAAGAATCCAAATTCATACGGACATGATAGACTTAAGTGGGTTTGATATATTAGATGAACCCGAAAAGGGCATGGCAACCGATGATGTAATATTAGATGGTATTGAGGAATTACCTCCAATTTAGGCAGAATATGCGTTTTAATAAATATATAATATTCTATAAATTATTTATATTTACACATGGAAAAGTTACTGATAATTGCATCAATAATAACATTTATGTTTAGTATAATGAAAGTAATTGAGATGAAATATGTAGCGAAACAATGGACACCATTAAAATATGTCATACGGGATGCAGTAATGGTATTTGGGTCGGCATTGTTAGGATTGTTTGTATTTTTCCAAATAAATGGCACTATGACGGATTTTTTAAACGTAGTAACGGATGGAAAGGCTGTGAATTTAAATACAACCCAGGTTTTTACTGATGCACCTGGGTTTTAGTGAAGGATAGAATGAAGTAATATATGTATCTAAAAATTCCTATACATATATTATAAAATGGAATCATCGGATGATGATAAACAAATTCAAAGTATAGATAAAATGATAAAAAAGGGTCGTAAAAATATAGATTTACCAATGGATTCTAACCCGATAGCACCTGTAAATAAAACCAGAAAGCGTAAATTAAAAATTGTACAACCAGTGGTTTATCCACCAGGCGAAAGTGATATAATTGTTTCCACAGGTTCAATGTTAGACGAAACACCTCGTAAAAATATAGATTTACCGATGGATTCTAACCCGATAGTACCTGTAAATAAAACCAGAAAGCATAAATTAAAAATTGTACAACCAGTGGAAAGTGATATAATTGTTTCCACAGGTTCAATGTTAGACGAAACTCCCCGCAAAAATGAAATATACGCTGATGTACTGAATCGTTTGTCAATATTAATGAATAAAAAAGGAGATGTAATGCGAAGCCGAGTATATAGTCGTGCTCAAGACACAATATTAAGTGCAAGTGAGAATATTACATCATCGAATCAGTTAGAAGGAAAACCTAATATTGGTCCAACTATAATTGCAAAGTTGACAGAGTACGATAAGACAGGTACATTGCAAGTATTTGAACGTGAAAAGGATAACCCCGAAATATGGTTGACTGATGTTTATGGAATTGGACCGAAAAAAGCCCAAGATTTGGTAAAATCCGGTATAAAAACAATTCAGGATTTACGCAGTCAACAAGATAGTGTATTGAACGATAAACAACGCATAGGATTAAAGTACTATGAAGATATTTTAAAAAGAATCCCACGCAATGAAATTGAGAAATTTGATAAAATGATTGAGACCGAAATACAGGCACTTAATAGCACAACAACAAATTACGAGATTGTTGGTAGTTATCGGCGTGGTGCAAAAACATCGGGTGATATAGATGTAATAATTACATCAAGTGATGCGAGTGTATTTAGTAAGGTAATTAGTAGCTTGAAAAGTAAGGATATAATAATTGAAATACTTTCGCAAGGAGACACTAAGTGTTTGGTTATTGCAAAAATACCAGGGCTGCCTTATGCAAGACGTGTTGATTTTATGTTTACGCCTCCAGAGGAATATCCATTTGCAACCTTGTATTTTACTGGAAGTAAGGCGTTTAATACAACAATGCGTAGTTATGCGTTAAAGTTAGGATTGTCACTGAATGAACATGGTTTTTATTATAAAGAAAAAGGAAAGGAAAAGGGAGGAAAAATAGACAAGATTTTTAAAACAGAGGAATCAATATTTGAATCAATATATTTAAAATATAAGAAACCAATTGAACGGGTTGATGGTCGGGCAGTGGAAACGACATTACCTATTGTATATGACAAAGATATAGAAAATATAGAAAAGAATGGACAAAGTTGCTATAAATCATGCGATACAGTGCCTAAGGGTGAATGTGTAACAGGATGTTCTCCAAGTTGGACGGATGATAAGTTACGTGGGTCACGAAATTGGTGTACATGTAACTTACGAAAGACAGATTGTATAATACCAATATGCCCAGCACATGAAGAACCAATTATAACAAAACCAGAAAAGAAACAACGAAAAACCAAGAAAAAATCACCAGATGATAAGGTAACTGCTGACTCGCCTGCTCGTAAAACCAAGAAAAAATCTCCAGAAATAAAAGAAAAGAAACCACCAACCGTAAAGAAAACAATAAAAAGGGTGAAAATTGTAAAAGTTGCACCGCGATTGGTTATAGAAGACGATAATATAGAAGAACCCAAAATAAATATTGTAACTGATGAGTTACCTGAATTAGTACCAATATTACATTTGGATAAAACAGAAAATATTACAATATCAAAGGTAGAAGTAAAACCGAGTCCAAATAATAAGACACGTAAAAATCCAAATAAAAAAAAGAAGCAACTCAAAATAAAAGAAACTGATATAAAATTAAATCCACAAGAAGATAATATGGAATCCAAAATAAAAAAAGCGACAGAATTTATAAATAAATTGCGTCAAGATGGTATAGATACATTAAACGAACTAACTGAAACACAATTGATAGACTTATGTGAAACTGCAAGTCATGCATATTACAATACAAAGATTGCTATAATGACAGATTCCGAGTATGATATTATAACAGAATTTATTGGGCGTGTATATCCAGCAAATACAGATTTAGACCAAATTGGTGCAAAAGTGACAAAAAATAAGGTAGAATTGCCATATAAAATGGCATCCATGGATAAAATTAAACCAGATACGAAAGCACTTAGTTCATGGGCTCAAAAATACAAGGGACAATATGTATTATCATGTAAATTAGATGGCGTGAGTGGACTATATACAACAGAGGGTGATGAACCTAAATTGTATACGCGTGGTAATGGTACAATTGGTCAGGATATAAGTCATTTATTACCTATTTTGCAATTACCAACTGAACCTAATGTAGTAGTTCGTGGTGAATTTATAATACCACGCATTGTTTTTGACGAAAAATATAAATCCAAATTTGCAAATCCACGTAATTTGGTGTCGGGAATAATAAATAGTAAAACGATAGATGAAAAGACAAAAGATGTACACTTTGTAGCATATGAGACAATTAAACCAGAATTGCGACCAAGCGCACAAATGGAAAAATTAATAGAGTTAGGCCATAAAGTAGTACAACATAAAACAGTAGACCAATTGTCAAATGAGATGTTATCTGAATTGTTAATGGATTGGAGAACAAATCACGAGTATGAGATTGACGGGGTAATTGTAACAGATGACCATATATATACTCGTAAAGATGGAAACCCTGACCATGCATTTGCGTTTAAAATGATAATATCAGACCAGATAGCAGAAGCGAAAGTAGTAGATGTAGTGTGGTCACCAAGTAAAAGTGGTTATTTAAAACCCCGTGTTCGTATTGAACCAATTAAGTTGGGTGGAGTTACCATTGAATATGCAACCGGATTTAATGGTAAATTTATCAAAGATAATAGGATAGGTATTGGTGCAATAATACAGATAATCCGTAGTGGTGATGTAATTCCTTATATTAAATCAATAACCGCTCCAGCGGAAGTAACCAAAATGCCGACCGAGAAGTATCATTGGACGGATACCAATGTAGACATAGTAATAGATAATGTAGATGTAAATGAAACGGTTCAACAGAAAAATATTACAGATTTTTTCAAAGGAATAGAGGTTGACGGTATAGGAATGGGTAATGTTAAGAAAATCATGAAGGCTGGACATACAAGTGTGCCTGATATTTTACAAATGTCAAAAGAAGATTTCCAGAAGGTAGACGGATTTAAAACAAAAATGGTAAATAAAGTGCATGATGGAATAAATACACAGATTAGTAAGGCATCGCTATTGGATATTATGGCAGCATCTAATAAATTTGGAAGAGGTATAGGGAAACGAAAAATCAAACCAATTATGGATGTTTATCCAGATATATTAACCCGTGATGAAACAATTGATGAAAAAATAATGATGTTACAAACAATTGATGGAATTGGTAAAGAAAATGCAAACAGTTTTGTAAATAATATCCCTGTATTTTTAGATTTTATGAAAGAATGCAATCTATTAGATAAAGTAGAGAATTCTAATCAAGCGTTACAAAATGAGTTTCAACCAGTGGAAACAGTTGCGATGGATGAAAATAATCCATTATATAAAAAACATATCGTAATGACAAAGGTGCGTGATGCAGAAATAATTGAGCATTTAAAAACGGTTGGTGGAATTTTAGATAATACTATAAGTAAGCAAACATACACATTAATTGTAAAATCATTGGATGATGTATCAAATAAAACGAAGAAAGCAACTGAAGAAAAAATACCAATAATGACTCCTGAAATGTTTAAAGCGAAATATATCAAGTAAATTTGATTATCGATTAGTAGAAAATATAATAAAAAGTATTATATTTTATTGACACAAACAATCTGGTTCTCTATCTTACATATATTTTGTGTAATATTCTGGTAATAAATCTATATTGATACACATATCAGTTGATGTATGTTGACCTGATTCAACTATATATTGTTTGAATATCGGTGTACTCAATTGGTCATCGGGTGTTTTATTATGAACAGTCCTGGCAATCATTTTGTATAATTTAAAGTTAGGATATCGTTCTTCTCCGTTCTTTTTATAAAGAATATTTTTATTATTATCATCTAAACACCAGTTATAAATAATTTGTTGGAATTCATCGTATTCTCCAATAGGTACATCATCATCAATAACGAAATCATATAAGGAACATCCCAGTCTACATAAATCAAAACTATAATTGGGGTCTAATCTCGGTTTATCATTATCCATATATGGTTCACAATTATATTGTGTAGATGCATCACCTGCCGGTGCAAAACTATCACTACAAAATCGTTGTCCATTGTAATTATATATTGCCCTACCAAAATCAATGATTTTGTAAATTTTCCCAAATGTAGGAACCTTATATGTATTGCGGTTGTATACATAATATATAAATTCCTCCTCGGTGTTAACAAACATAATATTGTTAGTATGTAAATCATTATGTGTAAATTGTAATGTTTTTTGATAGCACAGTAATGTCATTATAATTTGCATTAATATAGATATTCCTTCATCCTTATCCATACATTGGGTTTCAAATAAATTATCAAGAGTTCCGTCACACTTCTGTAATGTTATACCCTGAATTGGAAATTTATTTATATATGCAAAACACTGTTCGAGTTCAATACTTGAGTCATCATCATCATCCTCATCTGTAACATAATTATCATGATCATCATCCTCATCATCATCCTCATCATCATCATCAGTATCATTACTATCACTACTATCATTACTATCACTACTATCACTACTATCACCAGTCGTAGAACATGAGATATTTGCAGATGATTTTTTTGATATATTTGGTTTGGTATAAATTAGACTATTGTCTAACTGTTGTATTGTTTCAACAAGTAGCTGGTTATTATTTTGGTCAGCTTCAGTTACGGAATGAAGTTGTTCAATATTAATAGTAGAATCAGTATGTGGTGTATTAGAAATACAAATGCGAGGTTTATTTGCATGTGAACCATAATTGTGATAATTGTCCATATTCATGGAAATAGTATGAAACAATTTCTTATTGTTTGCATTAAAGAATGCAGACGATTGTAAATACTCGTAATCGTCTGTAATATCAATTTTGAATTCTTCTTGTATTCCCAGAAATGACCCATAAAAGTCAATACAATGTACAATAGAGTGTTGATGTAATAATTTACTTGATAAGTAGCTAAAAAAACAGTCAACATATGCCATATTATTTGAGTCACATAGCTTTGAACAAACATTTTCATTAGTTAATGTGGGTAAATTATGTAGTTTATCACGAATATTTTCATATTTACCGACCATATATCGTGCAGGGTCTAACAATGGAGAATATTTAATAAATACAGGTGTTTTTGTTAAACGACCATTATCAGTATTTAAAACAGTATTCATATCAACAATCTGGAATTTATTATTTAATGCAATACGATTATAATTAGTTTCATCAAGTGAGAACCACTTATTATATATAGGATTATAACCTTGAATGTGTTGTATATCATATGGATTATACGGATTCTCAATGTCAGGTTTAATATTGGAAGATTGTTCTAAATTAGTTAATGATATGGGATTGTACTTAGAGTAATGGATGTCAAATTTAGGAGTTTTACATAGAGTGGACATATTATAAATGTAAAATACTTTATAAGTGTTTGCCATATATTTTTCATAAAGATTAAACTAATGTAACTGAGTTTGTCCTAAAAATACTTTTTATGTAGAGTAATTATAAATCATATAATCAATGACTCTTGAATTGAAAAAATTTAATATGCGCGACATTACATTTAAACCGAATGAAAACAAAGGACCAGTGGTTGTGTTAATTGGAAGGCGTGACACTGGTAAGTCGTTTTTAGTAAGAGATTTATTATTTTATCATCAAGATATACCTATAGGAACTGTAATATCTGGAACAGAAGCAGGTAATGGATTTTATGCAGCACATGTTCCAAAGTTATTTATTCATGAAGAATATAATACAGTATTAATTGAAAATGTACTCCGGCGACAAAAAACAGTACTGAAACAAGTGAATAAGGAAATGGAAATGTATAAACGTACAACAATCGACCCGCGTGCATTTGTGATTCTGGATGATTGTTTATATGACCAATCGTGGACACGTGATAAAATGATGAGGTTATTATTTATGAATGGTCGGCATTGGAAGATAATGCTTATTATTACAATGCAATATCCATTAGGCATTCCACCAAATTTACGTACAAATATTGATTATGTATTTTTATTAAGAGAACCCTATTTATCAAATAGAAAACGTATTTGGGAAAATTATGCGAGTATGTTTCCAACATTAGAATCATTTTGTGCAGTAATGGACCAATGTACTGAAAATTTTGAATGTTTGGTTATTAATAATAATTCAAAATCAAACAAATTAAATGACCAAATCGCTTGGTATAAAGCAGAAAATCATCCTAATTTTAAATTAGGGTCTAAGGAATTTTGGGATATATCAAAGAATATGGGGTCTGATGACGAGGATGAAGCATATGACCCAAGTAAATCTAAGAAGAAAACTGGACCAAGTATTAATGTGAAAAAATCAAATTGGTAGTAAAATATCACATTGATAACTAAAAAACTATGCTAATCATCATAGGTATCATCAATCTCATCATCCTCATTCTCGTCAATCAGAATAGCATTCGTACTGAATGTAGTGTATAAGGATATAATATGTTCGTTTTCAGCATCTGTATTATCTTCTATAATCTCAATATGACTGGTTTCATAATTAGTATAATAACAATTATTAATATATTGTGGATATTCTGTAATATATTCACAGACCATATGTTTTTTACAAAACCGATTCTTTACATTGAGAATATTAATATATTTACGACCAAATCCAGGCGAACTTTTCTTAAACTGGTTTAACTCATAAATTAAATCAACTCGTGCATTAGTCTTAGCTGATATACATAGAGAATAGTTTGATGTATAAAACATTTGTAAATATGGTTTCATTGCGCGAATTAGTACATCTTCTGGAAATGTATTATGAATAATAATTTTCAGGTTGGCTACATTACACTGTTTATTATATAAATCCAACATAGTGTTAATATCACGGTGTAATTTATTATTATTACTGGTGGTCATCGTTTTTATATGCATTTCACGTATCATATATTCGGTATTATTTCTAAAAACTTTTAAATGAAAATTATGTAAAAAATACTGATGAAAAATGCTGGGTAATATAAAACCGCCGTGTTTCATAAAAAAATAAATAGTATATAAATGCGATTTATCAAAAATGCTATTATTATATGGATTTTTTATAGGTAAGGGTTCGGCATAAATATAGGGTGAGTTAATTAACGAATTTTCAATAATTTTGGTTAAATCACTTTTGGTAAATAAATACTTTAAACCATGTTGTAATAAGCTACATACAAAATACTGTTTTTCATTTATAGGATTCATAATCAAATCATGTTGATTTGCTAATTTACTTTTTTTCCATTTGTATTTTCGTACCAAATTACATAAAGTATTGTGTAGATGTTGGATATCCTGAAACATTGATATAAAATCGTTTTTTTGGTTGGTTGAAAAAAAAGGATTGTCTAATACATATTTTAAATCATTAAATTTTTCTTGTTTGTATGTGGTGTTTGTATGTAGAATTCGGTATATGAGTGATGACCCAAGAATATGCATTAATAAATTCGGTGCTGATTTAAAATTAATAAGGGAATTACTAAAATGAACTGGGGTATTTAAATATTCTTTATTTATTCCTATCGGTTCACTAATAGTAGTTGATAAATATTTTCGGTATAATATATCGCAGAAAGTTGTCATATTATATAATTGTTTTACTATATAATATATATTTGATTATCTATACCCTTTTTACTATATTAATACGTACTGACAACAACTGTTGTACTGGTTAATCTACATTTTCAAGGGAATCATCAGGTTTAGTTTGTTCCATCAATAGTTCATTTCGTAATTGGGTTGACTCTGCATCAGCAACGTCACGTTCTTCAAAATTAACGGTTTCTTTCACACCAATTAGATTACCATCATCATCCATGGATTGAGTCAGTACATTTCCACTGACTTTAGCCTTCTCAATATTCTCCATAATGGCCTTCTTCTTTGTTTCACGAATGCGTTCTTCAAATTCTTTCTTTGCCATTTCTTCATTTTTCATCTTTTCTTGATGTAATGCATTTAATTCCTCTTCTAAGTGTTCAACTCTACCTGTTTTATATGCATCTGGATCCCATGGAATCCATACACCAACAGGTCCAACAAAAATGTCGTGATTGGGGTCTTGGTCTCGTAATCTTTTACATTTTTGTTCTGCCTCTTCTTGAGAAGCAAATACTCCACGAACCTTTAATCCACGTGTTGATGTTTGAAAAGAATGCTCACGGTTAAATTTCTCATTTAGTTTATCTTCTTGTTTATCCATGAAATTCTTATAATCATCATCAATGCCACTCTTTTTTAATTTATCACCTTCTTCCTTTACAAAATCATTAAAATCGGTAATCAATGTTTCTACGTTCATATTGTGTTTATATGCGATAAAATGAATAAACTCAAAATATCGTTCCATTGATTTAGAAAACTCCCAATTTTTAATAAATTGGTCAAATAAATATACTTCGCGCTTTTTTAGTATTTTTTCGGGAGATACAAATGATAGACATGTAAATTTTTGTCCAGCAAGTGAGGGGTCCTCATCGCATAAATCTACATATTTAGGATTATTTTCACCTGTTGGTAATGTTTTCTTCTCAAATGTTGACATTATAAAATATATTCAAAAGATATATTTAAGTGTTTTCTTGATAACATAATATTTATATTAATTCATTTAGTTTGAATTATTTTATGGTAATATACTATATCATAAAATGACTGAAATGTTTGACATGAATGAACTTTTGAAACGTGCTATCAAATACCTTATTGAGGGTTTAGCTGTGGCTATCTGTGCCATGTTAATCCCCAAGAAGGCCTTGGGTGTTGAGGAGATTGTTATTATTGCCTTAACTGCCGCTGCTACATTTAGCATTCTTGATGTATTTATTCCTTCTATGGGATCAAGTGCAAGAACAGGTGCTGGTATGACTCTTGGTAGTACTCTTGTTGGTGGTATCCGTCTTGCTGCATAAGTATTATAGCATAAGTATTATAGCATAAATAATATATATTAATATTAAGAATATAGATTAATATTAAAATGAGTGATAACGCAATATTTTATATGGTTAATACTGAACATATAGCACAGCATGCATTATTATTATTTGAAGGATATTAATGGTGGATACACTTACATTATATTTGATATACCAAATATAATGGTTATACAGTTGGAAAATATTGCCAGTCTAAATCAGTGCAGACATTCCTCCATATCATATCTTGTTCTAGTTGTTTTTCACGGTCTTTCATCATTGGAATATACGGTAAATATTGCATTTGGTCCAGTAATACACACAATTGATGAAGCGTGTATGTATAATTAAAAAAATTCGTTCTACTTGGGGGACAATGAACTGCCCATGGTTTTTGGATTTCAATGAATAATACACATAATGTTTCATGCAATTCCTCATTCATTACCGGAGGTTTAATACCAAACATTGAGTTAATATATTGAATATGTTCAAAATACTTATTATACCCTAATTTTCTCAGTATTTCTCGCATTTTATCGTAATTTATTAATGACATATCTGTTATTCTTTCCTTTTTTATTCGGGCACGAATATCATCCATCACTTCCTCAGGGATTTGGGTTGTTTCTTTTGCTTGAAATTGCGATAGAATTTCTTTGAAATGATTCAGCCTAATATACGCTGTATATGACACCTCATTTGGTGGTTCTTTATTAGTTGGTTTAGAACTATCTATGATATAGGTAATAAATTTACCACATGCTTTATTATTACATATTAATATCCCTTCTTCGTCTTGTGGAATTAGTTCTCCAGAATGACATGTATCACATACGTCAGTTGAAACTACAAAATCTTGAATGTTAGTAATTTCATTAGTTACATTCCGCCAATAATGCTGGTACGATTGTTTGGATTTTGCATATTTATCATTGTTCAAATCTCCTGAATTTGTATCTATAGCCTTTATTTTAAAGAAGGAATTGAGAACATTAGAGTTTTGATTCACCGTATTTGAATCTACCGATATTTGTTGCTTTTGTTCAAAATAATCAAATACATGTTTTGAATTATTAAGCAGGTATTCCTTCTTTTCTCTTGTAAGTGATGTTATTTCACGTCTTATTGATTTAATTCTATCACACATATCCATATATTCGTCATACTGATTTTTATGCAGGGTTTTTATTTTCTCCTTTAGGTTCTCCTTTTCCTCTTCCAAATTTGGAATTGTTTCCGTTTCTATTTTGTGAAATTTATTTAATAATTCGGTGTGTTTGATATCAATTGTATGTAATCCTGTTGGTTTTTGTGGATTGCCCTTTTTTTGGTTCGAATTCATAAAACAGGTTGTAATAGTTACTTATGTGTTTTTATGTTGATTTTTTTGAATTGGATTTTTTTTGTTTTTGATTCTTTTTTGTTTTTGATTTTTATTCGTTTTTGATTTTTTGCGAGTTTGCTTATTTTTTACATAAGAAATTCGTTTTGTTTGTTTTTTGGGTTTTTGTTTTCTTGTTTTATTTTGTTTCTTTGTTTTATTTTTACGTGTTTTTGTTCCACCACCATAATCACCATCACCATGGTGTGTTGGAGCTGACAGCGACCGCGACCAACTTGGAGGACGTTGATGATGTTCATTGTTCATGGGAGGAATCACTGAACTTGACCTATTTATTGTTGATGGTACAAATTTAAATGGTGACGCTCTTGGGGAATTTCTTCTTTTGCTTGGGCTTTCAGTACCAACGAATGCATGCGGGCTGCTGCTGGACCGTTTAATTGGTATATTAACACCAGTTTGAATATAACCGGTCAATTCTTCAGTAAAATCATCATCTTCACTACTTGGTTGACTTTGACTATCACTACTATATTTATTAACGTCTTCTGTACCAATTCCACTACTATAACTGGATTGTTGACTGTCAGTAGGTTCACTATAATAATAAGTAGGTTCACTCTCAAAAATTGGTTTCCAATTTGGTGATATTTGCAATGCTGCTGGTGCTGCTTTTTGCATTGCTGGTGGTGCTGCTATTTTCATTGCTGGTGGTGCTGCTATTTTCATTGCTGGTGGTGCTGCTATTTTCATTGCTGGTGGTGCTGCTATTTTCATTGCTGGTGGTGCTGCTATTTTCATTGCTGCTGGTTCTGTATCCATAAATAATTTATCATATACGTCTTTAATATTATGAGTAGAACAAACTGCATTTAATTGATATACTGTTAAATCATCATTACCCAGATCAGTATTACCATTAAATATATCTGAAGGTAATAATGTATTGATATCATCTAATGTAACTGATGTTGTTGATGTGTTTGTTAATTTTATAAATTCTTCAATTTCTTTCCAAAAGTAAAATTCATTTATTTTTTTAAATTCAATATTAATACAATCTTCATCCTCGTCGCTACAACAATCCGCATCTGTATCACTATCGTCACCATCGTCACTATCGTCACCATCGTCACCATCGTCACCATCGTCACTATCGTCACCATCGTCACCGGTAGGATTACCACCACGTGTACGTCCAACCATTTCAACTGCAATCTTTTTATATGCATTAAAAGAAATATGGGTAAAAAAAGTAGCTATTTGTATTAGTGCGTTAAGTTGTAACACATTCTTAGTGGTTCTTGGACGAGGTACTTTGCTATTTAATACAGTTACACGTGTATTTAACATAGCAACTATTTCCGCTTTACGAACATCTAAGTCTACAACGTGTAAAGGCCTGGTATGTTGTTCTCCTGGAAATTTTTTCAAGTCAATGTCATCACACTCATCTGCATCAATAGACCTTGCCCAAACTTCAAGATCATCATCATCGTTGTTTGGTTGTTCTGGATGTCCATGTTTATAACAACATTCTCTTTCTGATTTATCTATTTGAATCAATATCTTTTCTACATTATTTTCATTAACTTGCCATTTACTATCTTTAAAAGAAATAATCTCGATATTGGATTTTTCACTATTACAACAGGTACAAGAAGGTGCATATATATTTTTTCTATCATCCTCCTCAATATCAATTGTTTGTCTATCTTCAGTTTCAATAAACCCAAATGTTATCATTACTTGATATATATTTAATAAATGTTCACAAGGTGCTCCACAATTATCAGATTGCATGTTATGTAAACATAATCCACATATATAACATTTATGAGTACCTGGCCAGTTGGGTGTTCCAAAAGCTATATCACATTGTGTATCATCTGCAGTTGTATTAATGATATTACGTACATCTAATGCTCTGTAAACCGAATCAGAATTTTTTTTGGTACGACTGAATCGTACTGTACCTTCGGGCGATAGGCTTGCTTCTATAAATTTTTTAACTATTCCAGTATACGAAATAGATTTTGTTGTAGCTTTCTTTGAAGAAGATTCTTTAATCCAATTATTTAATAATTGTTGGATTTGTCTTGAATGGTTATTGGGTGAATTACGTAACTCTAATGGAACAGCTTTACTTAATACATGAGAAATAGAATGTACTGTATTAAATAAATCTGTTTTTAAGTTATCTTTATCCTTACCTTCACTACAATCTGTTATAATTTTTTGAAATTTCTCTTGAAAACTGGTATATGTTTTATGAAGGTCTTTTAAACATTCAGTTGCTTTATTTTCTAATTGTTTTTTTGATAATTTTTTAACTTTTATCTTAATCTTTGCTTTTGCTTTTGCTTTTGCTTTTGGTGGCATAGTATTTAATATACAGATAAAAGTAACTCGTAACTCTTTACAAAATTCTGTCTAAACCAAGATTATAGAAATGTCTTCCCCTAAAACCATAGGATTGCCAGACAATATACATATATCAAAACCAGCTTTCCAGAAAATGTTGTTCATAACCAATGCTCTGGAGCAAGGTTGGGCTGTCCGCAAGTCGCAAGAATCCTACATTTTCACTAAAAAACACGAAAACCGCCAAGAAATATTTCAGGAGAATTATTTAGAAACATTTGTTGCATCCAATTTGTCCACCGATTATGTGTTGAGTAGTCAAGATTAGTATTAAGCAGGATGACTCATATATAACAAAACAACGAGATGTAGATTGTTTTCTCTGCATAGTATGATTAGGAAACACGAAACCCCCGAAATAGATAAATCACAAAATTTGGTGTTAACAATTTGTAAGGGATAACAAAGTAGTGATTTATTTAGGAATATCTAAAATAAAAAGAAGTATTCGTTTTCTTTTTATTTAATTCTCTCAAATTATTTTCTTTGCATACATTATAATCCATACACAATGGCTGGAGGTTTAATGCAATTAGTCGCTTACGGCGCACAAGACGTGTTCCTTACCGGAACCCCTGAGATTACTTTCTGGAAGGTGTCATACAGACGCCACACCAACTTTGCCATGGAATCCATTGAGCAAACATTCTCCGGTCAAGCCGATTTCGGCCGCCGTGTAACATGCACAATCAGCCGTAACGGTGATCTTGCCTACCGTACTTACCTTCAAGTTACTCTTCCTGAGATCAACCAAGGTATGGGTAAGAACTCTAATGATGGGGTCTATGCCCGTTGGTTGGACTTCGTCGGTGAGCAACTTATCGCCCAAGTTGAGGTTGAGATTGGTGGTCAACGCATTGACCGTCAATACGGTGACTGGATGCACATCTGGAACCAACTTACCCTTTCCAAGGAGCAACAAGCTGGTTACTACAAGATGATTGGTAACACCACTCAACTTACATATGTCACTGACCCCGACTTTGCCGATGTCTCTGGCCCCTGTGCCGCCGGTGGACCCGCTCAAGTCTGTGCCCCCCGTAAGGCCCTTCCTGAGACCACTCTTTATGTTCCCCTTCTTTTCTGGTTTTGCCGTAACCCCGGACTTGCCCTTCCTTTGATCGCTCTTCAATACCACGAGGTCAAGATCAACATTGACTTCCGCCCTATTGGTGAATGTCTTTGGGCTATGGACAAGATGGATGGTGCATCTGACTCTGCCAGTTCATCTGGTGCTTACCAACAATCCCTTGTTGCCGCTTCTCTCTATGTTGACTACATCTTCCTTGACACAGACGAGCGTCGCAAGATGGCCCAAAACCCCCATGAGTACTTGATTGAGCAACTCCAATTCACAGGTGATGAATCTGTCGGTTCCTCTTCCAACAAGATCAAGCTCAACTTCAACCACCCTTGCAAGGAGCTTATCTGGGTTGTCCAACCTGATGCCAACGTTGACTACTGCTCCTCTTTAGAGGGTGGTTCTCTTCTTAACAAGACATTCGGTGCCCAACCTTTCAACTACACAGATGCCGTTGATGCTCTTCCTAATGCCATCCACGCCTTTGCTGGTGACGCCGCTGCCAGTGGTGCCGACGCATTCATCAACAGTGGTGGTCTTTTTGAGACTTCTCTTGGTGGTGATGCTGGAACGGTATTAGCAGACGCAGTTACTGGTGCTGCTGGTGCAGCCGTCGCAGGTACCGCTGCTGCTGGTTCCGCTCTCTCTGATGCCGGTTCTTTCGTCCTTGCCGAGTCTGCCCTTGACATGCATTGTTGGGGTGAGAACCCTGTGGTCACCGCCAAGCTCCAACTTAACGGCCAAGACCGTTTCTCCGAGCGTGAGGGTTCCTACTTTGACATGGTCCAACCTTTCCAACACCACACACGTGCCCCCGATGCCGGTATCAACGTGTACTCCTTTGCCCTTCGCCCCGAGGAACACCAACCTTCTGGTAGCTGCAATTTCTCCAGAATTGACAACGCTGTCCTTCAACTTGTCCTTTCTTCCGGAACTGTCTCTGGTACTGCCACAGCTAAGGTCCGTGTTTACGCCGTTAATTACAATGTGCTAAGAGTCATGAGTGGCATGGCTGGAGTAGCCTACTCAAACTAGTGTGACCGACAATTATTTTGGGGACGGACAATTCTAATTTTATTATTAATTTTCATTAAAAAACGTTAATATTATACAATTTATAATATTAATATCAATTCAATTATTTAGTTTTATTTTTCTTAATGCTGCTCTTTCGGCAGCTACTTTTTTTTTATATTCTTCATCGCCATATTTTTCTTTTTGGCCGAGTTTTTCTAAATTTGTTATTGGATTTCTTTGATGTATGGTTTTTTCGCGTATTCATTGGTAGTTATATTATATGCATAAAAAATTGATGCATCAAACATAAGATTAGACATGTATAATT
>Ga0209192_10001005_pt1 | contig 24157 bp, 52 predicted proteins | sample ArcticOcean_MG_C_11_FD_187433 | JGI IMG/M metagenome (GOLD analysis project Ga0209192, IMG submission 187433) | Marine microbial communities from western Arctic Ocean - ArcticOcean_MG_CB2_154 (SPAdes) (version 2) | ecosystem: Environmental > Aquatic > Marine > Oceanic | place: Arctic Ocean... | reverse complement strand
CACTTTGGGCACGATGTTGTAATCGCTAAGTATACCGATGGGATATCGGATCCATCCTATTGCGTTGAGTGTGAAACTTGTTATGAAGTTATTCTTGATGAAGAGTTGACAAACGTCTAGCCAGCTGTTATAATATAATTACCCCAAAAGAAAGATACCCCTAATGAGAACTTACACAGAAATATATTCAGAGATAGCAGCTGTTGCAAACTATGGCCAAATTGAGCAGGCCTCAAAGTGGTATATGGATGCAGAACGTGTTGCAGCGGAAGTTGCTAGGAACCTAAAGACTACTCTAGAAGTAGGGGCCACTGTAGTTTCAGCATTCTCTCCTCGTGAGCGCTGGACCAATAACGTTGCTAAGGCTATTAGTTTCTCCCTAGGTAACCATGTACCAGGATTCAAACACAACATGTTCATGGCCAATAACGCGTTGACTATGGGATTCAAGGCCCTAAACGGTCCTAAGACGAATGCATTCGCTAAGGCAATTGCAGGCGATGAGAATGCTGTTGTTATCGATGTCTGGATGTTGCGTGCCCTCGGGATTGAGAAGAAGAGTCCTACCCAAAGCCAGTATAAAGAAATGGCCAAAGCCGTTACTACTGTAGCTATAGAATATGGGATGACCCCTAGAGCAATGCAGGCCCTAATCTGGATTGTAGTTAGAGGCAGTGCAGAGTAGTGGACACTGTATTCCTATATCTAATAGGACTAGCCGTCATGATAATAAGAACAATATCCTCACTATTAAAATAAATTTCCATAGGGGTATGGACGTCCTGGACCAAGACGTAAAACTGGTCTATTTTTTTCGACCCGCCCCAAGATCATGCCAAAGTCAATTAAGATAACCTACAAAACCCTCCCGAATTCTTTGGAGAAAAAAGTTGGTAACTAACTTGACAAACATAGCCTAAGCTGTCATAATAGATACATCAAGGAAAGAGAAGCAACATAGTCTTCACAAAGTTGTTACCAAACTGTTACTGAAAAGGTATTGACAAATGGCTCTTTTTCTGAGATAATAGACCTATCAACAAAAGTTGGTAATAATCAAACAAGACCCTTTGGGTTGGAACGGAAGCAAAATGAACGCAATTACTGTTGGCTCACAGTTCACCACAGCAAAGTCTGGCGTATCAGGCACAGTCCAAGAAATTATCCAGAACAAGAACGGAACTTACCGAGTCCGTCTAGATGTAAATGGACAGCCTCGTTGGACAACTGTTGTAAAGTAGTCTAATAATCTTGGGGGGATAGCGTTTCTTATCCTTTCTCTATCCCCCTCTAAAGATGTCTTACCCCTGTTGTATAATAATGAAGTAAACAAATACCCCCCAATAGAAAGCAGACACCCCTAATGGCTAGAACAATTAGCGTAAAAATACCAGTAGTAGCACTAATCACACAGCTGGAAGAAAAGATTGCTGAGATTGACAAAGCAGTTGCCACCTACCCTTCTGACTATGAGAAGTATGAGAAAGAACTAGAAACATACAAGAAGAAGATTTCTAAGTTTGCTGGTGAGTTCATAGTCAAGAACGCTAACAAGGTTGGCTTTGAACACGACGCAGTTATCCGTCTTGTAAATGGCTATCGTGGACTAGAGCTTACTATTGACACCAACAAGGTAGAGTTGCCAGAGCGACCAAACGAGCCAAAGCGACCTAACCAGAACGAATGGTTTGGGCGTGAACACGCTACTCGTAAGCAGTTGCTTGAGAAGAACCTAAAAATTCTTCGTATGACTACGCAGGAAGAAGTGAACGCTTCAACCTATGGAGCAGTTATGGAACTACTCTAAATAATTTGGAAGTTGAAAGGTAGATTTATCAACTACCGCAAAAGTTGGATAAGGCAGATACAAAAGCAAACACCAACACCAAACTCTAACCAAATAACTAGTCAATGCTTGGTTAGCGGAGATGACTCTATCCGTCAAATTTGAGTAAGTCCTCCTAGTGGTTCGTAGCCACTAGGGGGCATCTTTTTAGCCAGGGATCCGATAATGTCTGACCCCTAGTGTAGAGTATAACTATCTAAAGAAAGTAGGAAACAAAATGGGAGCAAGAACTAACTTTGAGCTACAAGACGCCAAGGGTTCAGTCTGGCTTTATTCGCATTGGGGTGGAGATGACAAGTCTGCCGATTTTGCCAAGGCATTGAGTCACGCAGAACCAAGATGGGGAGATACACCCTATGCTATCCGTATGGTGGTTAGCTATCTAATCAAAGACCACATAGACGGAGATACTGGATTTGGTATCACTAGCTACTTGGCGGGTGAAGAAAGCTATGACCCCTTGACAGCTAATTTTGAAACTCAGACTGTGAACTATGAGCAAGAGGTGTTTACATTTGAGGAGTTTGTCTCCAAGTTTTAGTTAGACACGATACCCCTGGGCTTGCGCCTGGGGGTATTTTGGTGCGGGGCTTTTTGTTACCAGAATGTTATTTAAGAAGAAGAAAAAAAACCCCTGGGATGCTTGACAAATCTATTAGTCTATGGGATACTAGTATAAGTAAACATTCACCCCTAATAGAAAGCAGGCACCATGTCCCACGATTTGGAATCAGTAAACGGACAGACTTCTTTTGCATCACTACGCCAGCCAGCTTGGCATGGCTTGGGAACCGTCTTTGAAGAAGAAGTTACAACTAAGGAAATGCTAGACCTAGCAAACCTAAACGACTGGAATGTTCGCCTTGAGGATGTTGCAATCCCTGATGGCTTTGCTTCAGATAAAGGCTATTCATTTGTTACACGCACTAACCCATTTGACCGAGAGCAGAATGATGTTCTTGGAGTTGTTGGCGAGCGTTATGTCCCAATGCAGAATGAAGATTTGTTTGACTTTGGTGACCTAATGCTAGACGGCGGTGGTCGTTGGGAGACAGCAGGTTCAATCAAGGGTGGCAGGCAAGTCTTTGGTTCTCTTGCTCTGGAGCGTGAGACAGTCCTAGACCCTAATGGCGTAGGCGATAAGATAAACACCTATCTTCTAATCAACACAAGCCACGATGGTTCAGTAGCTATTCAAGCTTCAATAACACCTGTTCGTGTTGTATGCGCTAACACTCTGAATGTTGCTCTATCTTCAGTGAAGGGCAAGAAGGGCATCAAGCAGTCGTTCAAGATTCGCCACACCGCAACAGCTTCTGGCAAGGTTCAGCAGGCTCGCGAGGCCTTGGGATTGGCTAACGCTTACATGGATGAGTTCGACATAATGGCTAAGGACATGATTGAGAGTGAAATCTCTAAGGCTAAGTTTGATGAGCTTATTGCCCTAGCATACCCAGCACCAACGGGCGAGGACAAAAAGGGTTCCTACAAGAAGTATCAAAGCAAGGTTGACTTGTTGCAGTCTATCTATGTCGGGCAGTATAACAACACGATTGCAGGAACCAAGTGGGGAGCCTATAACGCTCTAACCGAAAGGCTAGACTGGTATCGTTCAGCACGAGGTGGAACCAACGAATCTATCTTGGCTTCTGCTTCTGGTTTTGACCCAATGATAAATGCCGAGAAGAACAGATTGCTAAAGCTAGTCTTGGCAAGCTAGTATTCTAAAAAGAGAATGGCTCTCCCTGGAAATGGGGAGGGTCATTTTTTTTCATTCCCATTCTGGAATGTTGGCCCGCACCAATTTCAATAACTAGATCCATTAAGATAAACCCTTTATTAAGAAGAGGTAACTATCCCCCCAGAGATATTGATAATGTCCTACCCCCGTGCTAGAATGTAGTTACAAGTTGAGAGAGAGACTATGAGAAAATCAGTAATGGTACGGCAGCTGGATACTACTAAGTTAGAGAAGGTTATTAGGAGAGGCCTTAATGCTTTCTCTACTGAAAAGATTGAGGCTGAGCGTATGCTTGTTGTAAATACCCCCAAAGGCTTGGCTACCATCTGTTCAGAGGGTGTAGGCTGGTTCAAGAACGATAACGATATGTACCTTGTTGGTTTCTACCAAGGGTACAGCAACCCATCACTACACATAACAGAGGATGAATTACTATCTTGTTTGTCTGACACAGATATAGACATGGCAGAGTTCATCAATAAGTTTGGTGACAGGCTAGAAGTAAACTATGACCTATGGTACAACCAAGTAAAAGATGTATCTCAGGACATAGCGTTAGTTGACTTTGCATAATGTCGTACCCCCTTGCTATACTAATGGAAAGAAAGTAGGAGATGATGGCTAGGTTTGAAGTGACTATGATGGTTGAATTTGTTGGAGAGATTGAAGCAGACACTATAGAAGAAGCAGAGAACATGGCTATCTATGATGAGACCTGTCAATACTTTGGTGTCTATTCAATTGAAACCGCAGAGCTAGAGGAGGACGAAGATGAGTAAGGTTATTACAGCTACCCTTACCTTTGAATACCTAGTAGAAGAAGATGAGCTTATGTCAGAGATGTCTGATGAGGAACAGATTGAGTATGTAAAAGAAACTACCTTAGAAGACATTGGAGAGATGGCCATGCGATACTCTGACCAACTTGCAGACGCAATAGACATTCAGGTTAAAGATGTCTAAGCAATACCACTATGTAATAGTCTATGATGAAGACAAAAACGCATTCTCTGTTGACTGGGATACCACAGGGGCAATTCTTGAAGAAAACCAGGGAACTGTTTTTGATAAGGATACCCAAGAATGGGAGTCGGGGTTTGAGAATGAAACTTACGAGACAGTGTATGACAAGTTAAATAAACTATTAGAGATACAAAATGTCTGACCCTACCACTATAATAGGAGCTATGATGAAAATATGCCCTAACCACGAAGGTGCTTTTGACTGTAATCCTTTCTGCCGTATCTGTGGGGGTAACCAAGAGTATAAGTCTAATGGTTACTTACCTTGTAAAAGATTCGCATACTGCGGTGATGTTGTTGATGAGGATATCTACCAAGAGGAACTAGGTTTCTGTATTGAGTGTTCTCACCTATACTTTGACCACAAACTAAACCCATACACATTAGAAGAGGAAGCAGGTTGGAATGACTGAATGGACAGACGGAAGCGTAATCAATGAAGAAGCTATTGCTAAACTTACCCCAGAGCAACTGAGGAAGCTGGCAGAGATTCTTGAGAAAATCTAAAGAAAGACTAATACAAGCCATGACCAAACCATTTCCAGGGGATTCAGAACTAATAAGGTTCATGACTATTCATCTAAATGAACTCTATGACAGCTACACGGAAGCAGAGCAAGAGGGAGACAATAGTCTCATGGACTATGTGCAGGGTAGCATTGACAGCACACACGTCTATCTAAGTAAATCAGGTATGCAGTATCAAGAGTATGAAGACTATTTAGAATTAGCTAATGCGACATGGAAGGTAGCACGATGATAGCGTATGTAACAGAAGACGGTAACTACGGTGGAGACAAAGTGCTCACCTTTGACTCTGATAACTTGACTGACGCACAATGGGAAAGGGTAGCTGACATGAACGACAATGATAGGCTACCCTACATACAATCAATCCTTGAGAATGATGAAGCCACAATCTCACAATATGAAATGGAAGACTAATGATAGACACTGAGTGGAAAGATGGAGACAACCAACAGCTGATTGATGATAGCTATACAGATGGTTGGGAGTCACATAGGAGACACGTCCTTGAAATTATTCAGACAATGGCTGATGAGGGTATAGAATATGCTGGGGCATTGGAAGACTTACACTTTAGACTGCTGAACCGATAGCTGTACCCTTCGGGGTGCGGCCCCTTCTTACATATATAGATATATATACTAATACTATTAAGAGATGCATTAAGAAGCCTCTTGACTTCTCCTGGGTATTGTGTCATAATAGAGGTATCGAGAAAGTAGGATTTCATGGATAAGATCATAGCTAACCGTAGGCCACGTGTATCAGAAGTGTCTGGCTGGACACGTATATTTCATCATGGTAATGTAGACGTATACGAAGCAGATAACTATTACGACTACTATAAAGTTACCCCGAAAGATGGACGATCGAAGTTGTTCTTTGGTGAGTCTGCCTGGATGGAAACTCAGAGATTTGCTGTTGACAATTCAGACTTTTCAGCCTATAACATTTTCAACTAGGAGGATCATGAACTGCCACGAGTGTAATAAAGCTATTATTGATAATAAGTTTTACTATTCATTTGAAGATACAAATGAGATCTGCCCAAAATGTTATGGGGTAGAGCTTGACAAACACCTAATTGTTTGAGATAATAGACTTACCCTAAAGAAAGCAGGCCCCCATGCATACACTTCACCAAATAGCTACACAGGCAGATAGCAAAGAGGAAGCACACGCAAGAGTAAAGGACTACCTTGAGACACAGCTCGGAGAAGAGTTTGGCCCTAACAATCAATGGTTTGACTGGTTCGTTGTTGGTGGTGGACGTTGGTCTACTAGCGATGACCCTTACGACACTGACTACTGGCCTGACGTAAAACACACCTCAGAGATAGAGTTTTTCCAGAACATTGCTCAGGCAATGACATGGCGTGAGGAAGAGCTAGGTAGGTATGTGACATCAGCCAAAGAAACAAACCTATCAGAGTTACTATCACAGCTAGGACAAGTAGACAACTACAAGATAGCCAGCGAGCTATACAATTTCAAGAAGATTTATGACATGACTGTTGGTAGCTGGGACTTCAACTCCTACTTCTTTGACATGATAAATGATTCTACTACTGATAAATACATGCAGGAAAGTATTGACAAAGGTGACAAGACGTGGTATTCTGTTCCTGTAGACTTCCACTTCTAAAGTTAGGAACCCCAATGACTATCAAACCAATTATCTTCGAGAAGACTAAGTTCGTAGAGCTTACCCATGACGAGTGGGTAGAGATGTTCAAACCAATCAAGAACCACATCACTAAGTATCCTGATGAGCATGCTGAGTATGACCAGTTCGAAACATATGGTGCAGAGGTAGAGTATGTTCAGACTAAGATAGATGACAACCTTGTCTGGACGTATGGAGACGGAGACATGTGCTCTTACATCTCTAGTGGCTATGGCTTTGTAAATAGGATAGCTTATTATGTGTGTACCGTTCCTTTTGACCCAGAGGTAACTTATCAAATAATTGTCAGCACTGAGGAAGAGTGTGAGTGCTATGACGAAGATGATTTCCTGAACGGTGGCGAGGGTGGCAATCCCGAGTGCAAGATATGCGAAGGTTACGGATTGGTAACGGTATATAATGATTGAGACCTATCCACGTAACAAGAACTACAGGAAGACGCCTATTGACTATGACGTTAACGTGTATGTTCTAGAGGACTACGACTTTGATACCAAGCAGTCTTACTGGAACACTGAGCAATGGTACTTGCATGTGTATGACTACAACAAGGGTGACCACAAAGAGATATCGATGCCCTTCTTGTTAACCAAGGAAGAGGCCTTTGCAATGAACTTTGAGAATGCTGGAGACATTGATGCAGGCCTAGATGGCTGGATGGATCTTTACCACCTGCGGACGTACTACAAGGACCAGATGTCAGATAGAATTCTGAGGTACTTAGAAAGCTTTCCAAAGTACAGGGAAGACATAAGGCCACGAACCATCTATATTTAAATAAGGATTGATACGTCGAGCCTAGCTCCGTATCATGTGTGGATAATCTAGTTAGGGGTAGCTGGGTGTCCACAACGGGGGTGTTAAGGATTTCCTACTTTTCCTTGACACCCCCAACCATTTGTGAGATAATAGGACAATAGGAGAATAATGGCAAGACCACTTACTAAAGAACAGAAGATAGCAAAACAGATGACAGAGCTTGTTGGAGATGTGACATTGGACTTAGACGACATTGGCAAAAGTATTGCCAACGCAAATCCAACGATTAGCTATAACAGAATGGTCTTGATTATTGAAGCTGCCATTGACGAGAAGCAGTCAGGCAAAGACCACCTAAGCCTGAACGACTACCTAAAGAAGCAGGGGCTATAATGGAAACAACATTCGAATCAAAAGTAGAAATCTTAGCAGACCTATGGATGAACTATCGTGGAGATGAGGAGTTCGATGACTTCTTTGAATACAACGACTTGGGTCTTCCGCTATCGTATGCCGTAGCAAATAAAATAGTCAAAAGCACAGAGAATAGTCAGAGTATGATTGACGAAACCTTTTCACTATTCCTGGCAGGGCTAGATATAGAGGACGAGGGTTTTACACACCTAGACGAGATACTAGGGCTATAATGTCGGAGGGTAATGTTACAATGGAGACTATGACTATCAAAGAGAAGTGTAAGCATCTATCCGATTTCTTCCTACCTGTGTTTGAGGACTACTGGGGTAAGGGTGGAGACTATGACGGAGATGTAGTAGAGTTTTGTCTATTCACAAACAACCTAGCTTTCCAGATTGCATTCGCTGTTGAGCACGGCATGGTATCAGAGGAAGGATTGTCAGCAAAGGGTATCTCTGACATAAATGACACCTACCAGATAATGGTTGAGGGAACTAAAACAAACAGTGATTTCTAATCACCCCTTTCGAGGGGCCGACCCAATATACATTTGCGATCATATCATTAAGAAGACCATTAAGAAGCCCTAGGAAAAATCCTGGGTATTTACTTGACATACACTAATCCATAGTATATAATATAACTATAGAGGTTGGATAGAAGCAAGCTACGTAATACCATAGCGGTATGCCTAGACCTAGCTATCCAGCTTCTATTTTTTTATGTGCGGATCACCTATATGATGTAAATTAGGATATTTAATAATACATTACGAAGAAGTCAAAAATAGGCTGGAAGTTTATATGCTTCCTATCAGCTATATGTTTGTTATATGCCTATGTATAATAAGTATTACGATGGATCGCTAAATACCCTGGATCCATATGCCTAATAGGATAGATAGTTATATATAGTACTACCATCCTTCGGATCTGGCAAAGCCAGGGTATACAAGCAAAACCCTTTGATACAAATTATCCCTAGTACAATATACAATACATGTGGCAAAAAGACATTACGAAGAAAGCCTAAAAATCCTGGATGTTTCAGCTATTTTTAAAAGGTTTTGGCCATTTTAGTATATGTTTCTATCACAAATAGGATAGTTTTATATGGGATATATTGGCCATTTGGGGGCTATGAAGCTATGTATTATATCAGGGATATGGGGAAATGTCAAGAAAAAATGATTACGGTTATGTAACAATGTGGTCCATTATCCATATCTCTCCACAACACTCCACTTTGTAACATATCAGCATATAGTCAGTAAGATAATAATTGCTAATAATGTCGCTAGACATAGCTCTAATTAGCCTTATATGGCAATCTAAGAGGGTAATCTCTTGATCTCTTTGAGGGATATGGGTGTATGTGAGAAAGCCTTCTAGGACCTATATGATCAAAGAATCTGCTATATCCTCATAGTCATCTGGGACATCAAAGCACTTTGTTTCTACTGGAATACATCCAGGTGTAGCACAAAAATAGATAGTATCATGTTGGACTATCTGGCATATCATTACATTTCCACAAATGCTGCATTGCTTTTCTTTATACATGTTTTCCTTATATGTATTTGTTTAATTGTACTAGGGGGGAAGCTCTGCTTATATACCCTCGAAAAATAGTTTTAGCTAATTTCCATCTTTTACCAACCATACCCAAAGGAAGACTACAATAAGTCCTACCCATAGGAGTGGGTGTATCTCTAAAGTTATTGTTGTTGCTTCTATTATAGAAGAAGTGTCTTTCATCATATACCCCTTGTTCTTTCACAATGTGGACATTTAAATATGAATCCAGTACGGGCATATTCGTATATCATTGTAGCCTTGCATGTAACACATACGTGTTCCATTGTTCTAATCATCTATATCGTCAATTTGTCTTAGATACTTTCCATCTAGATACCAAGCGATGCTGCTTACTAAAGCAACAGCTGCTACCATTATGCTCATCATAATAAATAATGTCATTATGTTTCCTATCTGTGAATATTAATCCGTGTCGGATTTGGAGATCTCATTCCGCCGAAACTCAAACCGAACTTATATGGAGATTATTCTCCGTTGGCCTTGTCTCTAAAACGCTCAGGTGGGTGTGACTTATCTTTCAGCAAATCAAGCTGTCTGATTACGACACCTACCTCCGATAGGACCTTGGATTCTTGTGTGTCAGGTTTTCCAACCTGCTCAAAGAAACCTGCGATTGTTGCTTGTGCGTCTACCATGCCTTGCTTATAGGCATCTAATACTAGCTCTTCTAATTCTGTCATGTCTCTATTATACACATTAAGAAGGTGCTTGTCAAGTCCCTGGATTTTTGATACACTATAGGTATGGATATTAACAAATCATGGGGTGACATGACTCCCACAGAAAAGCTACATTACCTATCACAAGCAAGGGAAAATGTTTGCGAGGAACATGATTACGAAGATAGTGTAAATGACATGGGCGAAGGGATAATGTTGCATCAGGTTTGTAAGGTATGCTTCGATATACAGGGATGGATATATACTAGAGAATAGTGCTACGGTAGTAGCATGGAATCTCTTTTTACCGCCGAACTTTACGACGAACTCTTAAGGCTTCTGTAACCACTCTATTAGCTCGGGATTGTCTCTTATAATCATTACTAGGGTATTCTCGTATATTCCTATGAAGTGGTGCTCCCATTCTCCATACTCTGCATCCTTCTTTGGCGTTGTCTTCTCAAAGATCATTCTTGCAGCGTGCAGTGCCTCATGCATCAGGGTAACTCTTTGCTTGGGTAAGCTTATTGCTTTAGAGATGACGATCAGGTTACCGCCATCTAGTGTGTAACCATAGTTGCCGTCATTAAGCATACCGTCAGCGGATGGATCTCTGAAGCTTATGTCAAATAACTCTGGACCAATCTTAATAGTTTTAGGAGTCATTGTCTTGCTTTAGGTCGGAGTGGAACCCGTCATTGTATCCCTCTTCTTCTCCAGACTCGAAGCCCAGGTTGAACCCATCATTATGAGCATCCTCTAGCGCATTGGCTAGGTCTTCTTGTGTCTTCAAGTCCTCTAGCTTAATATTAAACCATGGCGTGGTTGCTTCTTCTTTAGACATCTTATGCCTCCTCATTTATATACACAATAGGAATCTCGTATTCATCCTCTTCCTCAAAGTACTCAGGATCAATCTCATTAATAAAAGCTTCAATAGTTGCGTACATAATAAGGCTAGGGTCAGTAGCATCTCCACATGCTTCTGCAGCCAGAATGATGCCTTTCTCATCTAGCATTTCAACTACTTCTCGTACTGTCTTGTATTGCTCAGCCATTAGTCTTACTCACTTCGCCATACCTCTACCCCCATGTATATATTTAATAGTCTAAATGTTAATGATCTGTCGTAGAAGGATACATCTACGGCTACCCCCCAGTAGTCAGATCTGCCAATATAAAAGTTTACCTTATCAAAGAAAACAAGGTTATAGGATAGTCCTAGGGCTCCTCGTTCTGACCTCATCCATTTATTAGTTTGTATCACTTATGGTCCTTTCATGTATCCAGTCTGGTCTGTATGAATAACAACTGCCGTGCTCTGGAAGATAGACACCTATCTCATCACTATCTAAATACTTATTGTCCTTAGTAACATGGAACATTCGAGTACCCTTGGGAATGGCGACCTCGTGGTCCATATTCCTCATGCGATAGATGTAGGTATCTCTCTTAGCCGTTACAAAGATTGTTTTACGAACCTCTTCTTTGAGTCCTGTCATTTGCGTAATGCCCTGTAAACAAGTGCCCAGGCGATTAGGAATGTTATGGCAAAGTAGTATGCCCAAGCGGATCCAAATATATCTCTCATGTATATATTGTATCATTTGGGTGTATACTATGTCAATGAATAAGTTTAAGTATCTTCTGTCTCCAGAGAACGTTTATATCGTTACCCTCCAAGATTCTGAGGGCGACGACTTCACTGCTCACATTAAGGGCGTTGACATTATTACTCAGCTTAGCAGTCAACATGCTTTGGGCAAGTTTGAGTACAAGCTTGACAAAGATGATGATAAATAGTATAATATTTTTATGACAGAAAAATATGACGAAGAAACAACACAGATAATGTCTTATGCAATAGAAGACATGCAGACCTTTATGGCTAATGCTGGAGCAACTACCCGAGAGGCTGAGATTCTTTCTTGGCAACAAGGATACATTGCTGGAGTGAACCGTGCGATGGGAATTAAGAATGGCTAGAGAACAGAAGCGTCAAGCAATAAAAGAAATAAAGACTATCGTTGGTAAAGCAAAGTCAGCTATGTATAACTGGATTGTTTATCTTGGATACGAGCCTACTGATGGGGAAGTGAAGGCTTGGCAAGCTGGATACCTTGCAGGTATAAGCCACAAAGAAGACCAGTCAGATTAGTTTGACTGGGCCTTCGGATATGTCTCTTGGCAGTCATGGCAGAAATGCGTATACTCTTTTTGAACTGGTCCACCCAAGACAATCTTGTCTTCACGAGATAGCATAATTTGATCGATGCCTGGGACGCCATACCAAATAGGAACCATCATTGATTGATTACATAGAGAACATATCATATTATCCTAGTTTATCACACGTATTGGCACTTTGAGGCTATTTTTGCATTTTTTGCAATAAAAGTTTTCGAGACCATATTTATTGGCAATGTACATTGTTCCTAGAATGACCTGCTCTATTTCTAAGTAAGTTACCTCACCATAATAAATTGGTATCAGTGTATTGCCGCAGTTGGGACACATACCCCAATTGTATCAGCGATTTTGTTTAGATTGCCGTTATGTATGCCCCGAAAGAGGGGACTGCTCCTTTTTTCTTATTTTGAAAAACCTGTTATAATTAAAAATTTGCACATAATGGTGGTAGACTAATAGTATGACTACACATATAGTAAAGGTATTAAGTATCAGCTCGGCTACCCTACTTGGACACACATTGGTTCATTCTGGTGAAGACCTCACCATACAAAACCTGGACACCGTTTATAGCGTTTATATTGGTGGAACAGAGAGCGTTACATCTTCAAGTTTTGGATACAGGCTTCCCCCAGAAGAGGCAGTGTCTTTTGCACTTACTGGAAAAGATGAGCTTTGGGCAATCGCTGGCGGCGAGGCTAGTCCTGGATCAACTAAAGTTTCAACAATGTCTACTGGACTGGAGAGCTAGCGTGGCTAGGTTTGGTACAAGGAGGGGAGCGACTGGTCCTCCAGGCACCGACATCCACTTTATTGGATCTGTAGCTGATGCTGCCAGCCTTCCAGCTGGAGCTGCTAGCAACGATGCCTATATTGTAGATGCCGATGGGAACCTTTACGTATCTAATGGTAACGAGGTCTGGACAGATGCAGGGCAGATAGTTGGACCCGATGGCCCTCAAGGTCCTGCTGGTCCTTCTGTAACTGGAGCAACTGGCCCTCCAGGTGCCGATGGCAGCTATGAGTCAATGCTTCTTTTAGAAACAGCCATTAGAACCTCCAACCATACTGCGACGCTTGAAGACGTGGGAAAGGTTGTTCCTATGAATGGGACTACTCTAACGTTGTTCATTCCATTAGAATCACAGGTCAACTTCCCAATCGGAAGCGTTATTTATGCTTACGACATGGGGGCTGCAACCTTTACCGTTTCTGGTGTAGCTGGAGTTATTGTACGTAATGGTGGAACTGTTCCGCAATTTCAGACGGTAACTATTAGAAAAAGAGCAGCTAACGAATGGGTTATGCAGCTTTAGCATTCACTCTTGCATAACGATCAATAGTTTGCTATAATATTATAGAAGGCATGAACGACCGTCGCCATTGCGGTGAGTAGTCGTAACTCTTCAGTCCCTCACCTAATTGCTGGTGGGGGACGTCTTATTAGAAAGATAAGTATGATTAACTATATTGGCCTAGATGGCGAGATGTCTGGTATTGACATCAATAACGGACACAAACTAATTCAAATAGGATTAGCAAAGATGGTTGACGGCAAGATGACTTCTACCTCTGCCCTGCTAAATCCAGGAAAGATGGCATGGTCTGAAGAGGCCGAGAAGGTGCATCTTTTTTCTAGAGATAAGATTAAGAAAGACGGTGTAGACCCTAAGTCGGTGGACCACGCCCTATCCGATTGGGTTTCCCTTAAAGCAGATAGGCAGAACACTATCACTGTTGGGTTTAATGTTGGATCATTCGACCTACCGTTTGTTTCCCAGACGCTGCCAGTTCTGAAGTCAAGGATTTCTCGTAGAAGCGTGGACCTTAATTCAATACTTTTTGCCATATCAAATACTGATGGGCAGTTTCAAAAGATTAAGAGCCAGTCAAAGAACTATGCCGAAGAGAAGATGGATGGCATGTTTGATGGCTTTAAAAACAGGGAGCACGATGCCGAGTATGACGCAGTTATGGCCCTGTATTGCTTTGAGTACATCCGTAGCGTTATCAAATTGTAATAAATAATACCACATCTCGTTATACAGAATAAGTATAATAGATACACTAACTTAAAAGGAGATTAGAATGACAACAGTTTACACCAAGCCCAATTGTGTCCAATGTGAGGCCACCAAAAGATATTTAGATAGAACGGGCGTAGAGTATAACACTGTTGATATCACTAAAGACCCAGAGGGTTTAGAGCTAATCCTTGGAATGGGCTTCTCTGAAGCACCAGTAGTACTGTCTGAGGCAGGTAACTGGTCAGGGTTTAAGCCAGACCAGCTAAGCCTACTTGCCGCTTGACAATCATTTTCAATAAGGGTATAATTGTAGGGTAATACAAAAAAATAACTGACGAAGAGAGACGTGAGAGTATTAATGGACGACCACAACGAGCATTCAGAGACAATGCTTAGCAGTATTATTGAAATAACATTTGGCCTAGAGCACATAGTTGCTGAGTTCTTTTGGAACGCAATCTTTGTATTGGCAACATTTCTGCTGACCAGAGGCTTTGCTTTGCGTAAAGCACACAAGTATATTGACAACAAGCATGGTGTAGACCATGAAGAAGGGTATTAATATGAAGCTATCACCAATGGAAGACAAGGTTGTTCTTAGACCTATCATTGAAGAGGAGAAGGTTTCTTCTTCTGGATTTGTTATGCAAAGAAATGCCGATGAGAAGCCCTCAGAGGGTATCGTGGAGGCCGTTGGGCCAGGAATTGTATTCCCAAATGGTACAAAGCTTGAGATTGATCTAAAGCCAGGAGACAAGGTTACCTATGCAAAGAATAGCGGTACTGAGGTTGAAGAGTTTCTAATCTTGCCGTATAAGGACATCTTCGCAGTAATCGAGGATTTGAATGACTAGCAAGCCCCCACCAAAAACAAAAACATTTGAAGACAAGGCACATTGGGTATACGAAGAGGCAAAGACTGTCCTAATCCAAAAGCAACACGACTATGGTCCAAAGAACATTGCCTTTAGTCCAGGTGGTCCAATCAATGGATTGCGTGTACGAATGCATGACAAGCTTTCTAGGATTAACAATCTTGTTGAATCTGGGGTAGACCCAAAGCATGAAAGCTTGAGAGATAGCTTTCTAGATATGATGAACTACAGTGCCATTGGACTAATGGTACTAGACGGAGAGTGGCCAAACGAATGACAACATATATTAGAACAACACCAGATCCGATCAGTGTGCTTGATGAGGGCTACGTAAGATTAGTAGATGTGTTAGGAGATGACGTCTCAATTGTCAATGCGGCCAGGGTGTCATATGATAAAGAGACCACTACCTTTGAAGAACGAGATGCAAAGCTACTAAAGTTCTTGCTAAGAGAAAAGCATACTAGTCCTTTTAGACACGCTGCACTTACTTTTGAGGTGTATGCCCCACTATTTGTTGCAAGGCAGTGGTGGAAGTATGCTGTCTCATCAACCCATATAGATGACCAGAACGGTTGGAACGAGTCCTCTAGGCGGTACATCACTGAGGACGAGAAGTTTTATATACCACTGCCAGATCAATGGCGTAGTAAGCCAGAGAATAGCAAGCAGGGGTCTGGGGAGCCACTAGACACTGAGCTAGGAGAGAAGCACTTTGCACGTCTATGTGAGACGGTCGCCTTTGGTGCCGAGGCATACCACGATGCAATGAATGACGGTGTTGCTCCAGAGATTGCAAGACTATTCCTGCCAGCATATGGCATGTATGTACGCTGGCGTTGGACGGTATCTCTACAAGGTATCCTAACCTTCCTGGATCAAAGACTAGAGCACGATGCACAGTGGGAGATACAGAAGTATGCAGAGGCAGTGCTAGCCCTAACTAAGGAAGCATTCCCAGAGACAATCAACTCTCTGTATGAGTAACATTGAACAAGAGTTAAACAAGATTAAAAATGATCTTGATCGTATCGAGCTTGAGCTTGCAATGAATGCCGAGGCCATAGAATCTATTGACATGTCCTTACGCTTCTTGCAAGCCGAGCTTGATTATGATCTACGGGGTGGTAGCTCAGCTGGTTAGAGCAAACGACTCATAATCGTTCGGTCATGGGTTCAAGTCCCATCCACCCCACTGCCTACATGGTATAATGGAAACAATAGTTAGGAAACAATTGAAGAAGATTACATTCTTAGGCAACTTCAGGGTAGACTTTAGCACTGAGACTCATCATGCCAATAGCTTAGAGGCCTTAGGTCATACCGTTGTAAGATTGCAGGAATCAGAGGCTCTAACCGATGAGATTTCAAGAGAGGCCCTTGACTCAGACCTTTTTGTTTGGGTACATACGCATGGTTGGAAGACTGTTGGCAACTTATCAATGCACCGTGCCATAAAAAGAATAAAAAATGCTGGAATCCCCACAATAACATACCACCTGGATCTATGGCTTGGGCTTAGAAGGCAGGCTGACCTTCAAAATGACTTCTTCTATAAGGAGATTGGCCACTTCTTTGCCACCGATAAGCTCATGGCAGATTGGTTCAATGAAGAAACTGATATAAAGGGGCACTTCTTGCCAGCTGCCGTTTATGATAAAGAGGCCTATCTGCATGAAGAATACGATAAAGATAACTTTGAGTACGACGTTATATTCGTTGGTAGCAAACGATACCACCCAGAGTACCCGTATCGCCCACAACTAATTAACTTTCTAAGAAAGAAATATGGCAAGCGTTTCTTGCATGTTGGTGGCGATGGTGACACTGGTGTAGTACGTGGAGATGCACTCAATAAAATGTATGCCAAAAGCAAGGTAGCTATCGGAGATAGCCTTAACATTAATTTTAACTATCCATATTACACTAGCGATAGACTGTTTGAATCTACTGGTCGTGGTGGCTTTACCATTTACCCCAACATTTTGGGTCTAGACGAGTACTTCAAGCCAAACGAAGAGATTGTTTTCTATGAACATGGGGATCTTCAAGATCTAAAAGATAAAATAGACTACTATCTAGAGCATGACGAAGAGCGTGAGGCCATCCGAATGGCTGGTCACGAGAGAACAAAGAAGGACCACACGTATATCAATAGGTGGGAGAGCATCCTAAAGGAGCTGGGAATTGACAACACATAAGGCCTTTCTCTACAGCATTGAGGGCTATGCTTTGCCTAATCATAAAGATGATTTTGGTTTTGTCAATGAGGCCTTTGTTAAAAATGGAATCATTGCAGAAGAAGCATTCTCCCTACCAGTAATGGATAAAGCCTTTGTGGTTGTATCGGGATCTGACATGCGTAATAAAGAATCCACCGTGTCGACAGAGCTAAATAATATTAGTAAGGTAGTTCTGTTTATAACTTCGGATGAGTGTGGTGATTTTAGGGTTGACAAGATTGTGCACCCTGACATAAAGATATGGGTTCAGTCTCCATATCCAAAACATGAAAAGTATTTTAAGATGCCTATTGGTGCACCACTTATGCTTAAAAACAACCTGCCAGAATATACAGAAAAAACTTCTGATATGTTCTTTGCTGGTCAGATAACACACCAAAGAAGGCAGCAACTGGCACGAGCAATCGGCTACCTAAACAATGTTGATTACGTTCCTACTGCTGGCTTTATGCAAGGAGATAGCCCAGACATTTATTATAAGAAAATGTCTAAGGCAAAGATTGTTCCTGCACCTGCTGGCAATGTCACGATTGACTCATTTAGGCTTTACGAGGCACTAGAGATGCTGTGCCTACCAATAGCAGATACAAAGGACTCCTCTGGGGTTGATTTTGATTTCTGGAACTATACTTTTGGTGAAGAAGTCCCGTTACCTAAGACCAATAACTGGTACTTTCTAATAGATATACTCGTTAATAGTATAGATAACTACCCTGCAAATATGCATAAGGCGGTTTCCTGGTGGATCAAGTACAAGAGAGATTTTTCAAACAAGATAATGGAGCAAATAAATGAACATTAATGACGTAACAATTGTAATGCCCACGTCTGTTATATCAGACCACCCAGATACAACCATCATTGATACCGTTATCTCTAGTGTTAGGCACCACTTTCCAGAGAATGAAATCATTCTACAGATTGATGGTCTTAGAAAAGAGCAGTCACATAGAAAAGACAGCTATGATGAGTATAAAAACAGGGTTCTGTGGAAATGCTTGCATGAGTGGAAGAATGTGCTTCCAGTAGTTTTTGAAGAACATAGCCACCAGTCAACCATGATGAGTAAGACTATCGAGTTAGTTAGAACACCAGCCATTTTATACGTGGAAGGTGACGTTGCCATAAAGACAGACGTAAAGATTGATTGGCAACCAATAATGGACATGCTGGACTCAGAAGAGGCTTACACCGTAAGATTCTATTCATTTAACAAGTCTATTGAGCCATCGCACGAGTACCTGATGCTTGAACAAAAGGGAGATTTTATTAAAACATTCCAGTGGAGCCAGCAGCCTCACTTCTCTATGACCTCATACTATCGTGATGTTGTTATTCCTAACATACCGCCGAGGGCTTATATTGAGGACAAGTTCTATGGAAAAGTTTTTGCAGACTGCCACGAGGATCCTCAAAACAATTGGGGTATTCACAGACTATGGATGTATAACCCTGTAAATAAAAAAGATATAAGAGTAGTCAAACACCTAGATGGAAGAAAGAACCTTAGAAAGTTCACCTCTGACGATAAGGCATGGGGGCTGACAGAGTCATGAAGATAGGAATAATAGCTAGGTCTGACAATACTGGTCTTGGGAATCAAACCATGGAGCTTGTTAAGATGCTTAACCCAGATAAGATAATGCTAATTGACTCTAGTAAGTTTAATAGTAATAAACAGCATCCAGAAAGATACTCTGGCTACAACTGCATAACCACTAAGATGGGCTTTGCAAGCTCTGAGGAGGTCAGGGAGCTTGTTAGGGAAGTGGATGTAATAATTAGCTGCGAAACCTTCTATAACAATAGGCTTGCCATATATGCAAGGAAGAGGGGCGTTAAGACTGTACTTCAGTATAACTATGAGTTCTTAGATAATCTTAGTAATCCAGATGCACCCCTGCCAGATGTTCTGTTAGCTCCTAGTGTATGGAACCTTGAGGATATTGAGGATAGGTTTGGTAGGCTTGCTGTTGTTGAGCACCTACCGCCGCCAACTGACCCAAGAATTTTTGCTAAGGCTAAGGATAACAACCTTAAGAGACACAAGAAGCTATTGCATATTGCTGGTAAGGTTGCAGACAAAGATAGGAATGGAACTGAGAGCGTTATAGAGATGATGAGACACTCTAAAGCAGACTTTACCCTAGACATCAAGACCCAATCGGACATGAAGATTGATTTTGACGATGATAGAATTAAAATAATTAAGGATAACGTAGAAGACCATGCAGACATGTATTCAGGTTATGATGCAATGGTACTTCCTAGGAGATATGCTGGGCTGTGCCTACCGATGAACGAGGCCCTGATGAGTGGCCTACCTGTATTTATGACAGATGTATCTCCAAACAACCACGTGCTACCTGCTGAATGGCTAGTTAAATCATCTAAGATAGACACCTTGATGACAAGGACAATGCTTAATGTTTATTCTGCAGATCCAAAGGAGCTGGCTAAGATTGTAGATAATTACATGTCATCTGAAGATCTTGCAGAAGACAAGAAGAGTGCCTATGAAATAGGGTATAACAACTTTGCTACAGATGTGCTAAGAGATAAGTATAACAAAGTCTTGTCAAGAACTATTGCTAGATAGACCATCCTCTTTCTATTAGCTGACCTAGGAATTTATCTTTATTGAATCTCTCGTGCCTTACCGAACGGTTTAGGGCTACGTCATCGACTCCGCCTATCTCCACTCCTGGAATGTTAAGCCACTGTAGCTTCCAGTTAAGCTTATGATCTGCATAATAGGATAGCCAAAGATCTTCAATCTTTATACCCTCTTCTGGAATACTAAAGAAATCCTCTATTAAGAAAATGCTTGCATCCACCATAGAGGCTCCAGTTCCGCAATAGTGCACCTTTTCGTTCTTGCTCCTTGTGCGGGTGCGGCCAGCGTAGTATCCTTTTTCTGGCTCCGTGAATGTCCAGGCGTACAGAGACTTGTACGACTTGTCCTCATACTCTCTTAGGCAGCTCTCTACATATGTGTTTGGTATCTCTACGTCATCGTCTATAAACAATACAATATCTGTTCCGTTTTGTGCTAGATCTCTAGCTACCAGAAATCTTCTAAAAGCGTACTGAGAGTTACTGTCATGTGATACGGATATGTCTAGTTTATTTTGGTAAAACTTTACGTACTTCTCTACTGTTTGTATTCTCTCATGGTTTGCATTTGAAATGTGCACATCAAAGCCCTGGAAGGTCTGCTTAGAAAGAGACTTAAGGGTGTCCTTTAGCTTTCCGATTCTCTGCCAGGTGAGTAAAACTATAGTTATTTTATACATTTATACTATTATATCATTAAGCTAGTGGTATAATTGTATAACATGACTAAAAGTAAACAGTTTATTCAGACCATTGCAGATACTTTGCGTGAGATGCATCTCTATAAAGAGAAGCAGGGTTGCTTTGACTGTCGAAATCACTACCCCCACTATGTGCTTGAATTTGATCACAAGCCAGAGTTTAATAAGATAGATGTTGTTTATAGAGTATTAAGAAACCAAGGTCCAGAGGCTGGATGGCAAGAGGTAGCAAAGTGCGATGTAGTCTGTGCCAATTGTCACAAGATTAGAACCTATCAGAGAGAGCATGAGAAGTATGAAAACCTTTGATGACGAGATCAGAGCTGTCTTGTTTGAGATAGGCAAGGATATTAAGATACATAAGATAGATGATGAGAACATGATTGTAGAAATAGACTACGATAAATACGTTGAAATGTTTAAATCAATTCTAGGGGGGTATAATGATACCCCTGGAACTTTGCAGTAGCTTCTAGGAGGCTCTGAGGGTCTTTACCTTGTGTGCTACAATGGTGTCTGTTTCTTTTCCATTACGGTAAAGAGTAATAACTGCAGCTGGATCTTCTTTTGTTCCACTAACAGTTACATCAGTTCCTGGCACCTTGTATGCTCCACTTGTAATAATTCTTTTTACCTTGCCCCTTGCAGTACCCCCAGAAGAATTCCAGGATACCATCTGCCCTACTCGAACGCTGTCTGCTTTGAATATGTCAGACATTCTTGTTGCTTTTGTATAATCTTTACCGAAATCAGCAAACATTGATTTATCCCTCATTCTATCTACAATAGCACGTGACCAGGAGAAGCCTGCATCTCCACCCCAGGCATCCCACATAATTCTTCCATTAGATGGGTTGCTTGTGTTGCTAAAGTCCTTGCCCTTCTTATCTACCTCGTGGCGAGAGAAGAAAGAGTACATGCGCTTAACTACACTAAGAGACATTGATCGTCCTGCTACTATGTCAGTTGCTCTGCCCCATCCAACTGGTGTTCCAGCTCCCGTGGCTTTACCATCTGACTTCCACTTAAGTGCCCGCTTCGCTGCGGACTTCATTCCAGAGGTTGGGGAGTAGCTATCTGCCTTTAAGAATTTCTCTTCATCATCTTCGCTGCCCATGTTAAGGTCAGTTAGAATCGTTGCATCACTGGCTATCATTCCTATAGAGTATGCTGTTGCGTAGTATGTGTCACCGTCTTGCTCGTATACCCTCACGGCCATGGCTGGATTCTCTGGGTTGGAGACTACTGCGTACTCTGTTCCTTCTCCGTATACTCCGCCCTCAAGCATTACGTGCTCTACTAAGCCCACTACTGGACCTTCGCTAGTCATGCCAGTGACCATGTCTCCCTCGTGAGGGATCCAGTCTGCCATTAGATTGCCGTCTGGCATCCTGTGGTATCCTTCTGGTGTGTCGGCCTTGTCCATAGAATCTGCCTTCTTTGATGGGACACAATTAGGAACCTGCGTTCCATTACGTCCTGGCTTCATGCCCCTTTGAACGTATCCGTCCCAACAAGGCGACTGCTTGCCTATCTCTTCTGCTGTGCTTGAGTCCTCTGTCTTGCTATTTGGAACTGGGGTAACAAATTCTTTTTCTGATGCTGCGTATGGCTGTCCAGTAGCTGATGGCATACCGTTAGAGTCTGTGGTTGAATGATTATTGTTTGTCATTGTAACATTATACCACACATGAGAAAGCCCCCACACAGCTACCTAGCAGTTGGCCCAGAGAAAAGGTAACTAATCCATCCTAAGATTTAGCGAACTTCCATTGTCCTGTGTGGGGACACTTTAATTATACCACTATTCGATAGTGATTTGCTTTGGCTTCTTCTCTTCTGGAATATTCCTTACTAAGTTGATGGAGAGTATTCCGTCTTCCATTCCTGCCCAGTCTACCTCAAAATACTCAGGCAATGAGAAGCTTCTATCAAACCTTCTGCCAGCAATGCCTTTGTAGACATACCTGGTGCCCTCTTCAAAGGCTGGTTCGGCCATCTGTGCAGATAGCTTTAGAATGTTTTTATCAACAGTAATGTCGATGTCTTCTCTTTTGAACCCAGCTACTGCAAACTGCAGAGTATAATCATCATCATTAAACTTGATGAGGTTATATGGTGGGTAACTTGATGTGTTGTTTGTTGCGAATACCTTCTCAAATTCCTGAGCAAGGTTTCCAAATGGGAAGAGGTCTCTTCCAGCTTGTACGTATGTCATCATACTATCATCTCCTTATATTAAGCGAGTTAATTGCCCCCAATTGGCAGGCATATATATTATAGCATAAGAAAAAGCGGACCACAACAAGTGATCCGCTTAATCTTTAAATAAAACTACTTCTTTGGTGAAGTGGTCTTCTTTACGGTAGCCTTTTTGGGGGCTGGACGCTCATGAATAGTACCGTCCTGTACCAAACCATCGTCATCCCCATCGGTAGCGTCTGCAACGAAAGTTGCATCTCGCTTTGGTGCTTTCTTAGCAGCTGTATCAATTACCTTAGATACTTCTGCGGCTACTGACTCAGCTACCCTGCCAAATGCAGGATCCTTTGCGTTTAGCCAACGGATTAGTGTCGGTACTGCTGCTGCCCATACACCGTTAAGAACTGCAAGCCATTCTCCACCGCCTAGTTCAAATGGACTAGCGACCCCTGCATTGACAGTGGCAGTTGTAACCAATGCCATAGTCACACCGAGTAGGTTACGTAGATATGAATCAATCATAGCTCTGTTCATCTTTTATCCTCCTTAAGGATATTTTTATTATAACATTTTTCTAGTTATTATTTTTTTCTTCTGGCATAAAATCTATAAGATCTTTGTATGCCGCCTGTAGCTCTTCTTCTTTTGAAGAGAGCATGGCGTGCTGTAGGCCCTGTATTGCTACCTGAACACGCTCAATATAATCAAACGCCCACTCCCTGGACTGAGAGAGGAATTTGATAAAGCCATCCTTGTCTTCAACATTAGTGTTGTTAATCTCGGACAATGTTTTCTGTAGCGTCTCTGCGATGATAATCTTATCAACGCCCTCTTGCTTCAGCTGAGATGACAACTTCTTGTTGACCCTCCTTAGAGAGTGTATCCTGTATATTAGTATTGCTATAAGGATGCTTACGGAAGTCCCAATGACTGTTTGTATAATTACTTCTGTCATAGTTCAGTGCCGCCATCTCTAACCAAAAGAACGATAGCCCCATTGTCCTCAAAAGCCTTCTTAACCTTTGACATGTACTCTACCGCTCTG
>Ga0209192_10000997_pt1 | contig 24372 bp, 19 predicted proteins | sample ArcticOcean_MG_C_11_FD_187433 | JGI IMG/M metagenome (GOLD analysis project Ga0209192, IMG submission 187433) | Marine microbial communities from western Arctic Ocean - ArcticOcean_MG_CB2_154 (SPAdes) (version 2) | ecosystem: Environmental > Aquatic > Marine > Oceanic | place: Arctic Ocean... | reverse complement strand
ATAAGATTTGCAGGTATTCCCATTACACCTAATAAGTTAGATATATTAGCACCTGGTATTTTTGCCATTTCTTTAACTAAACCCCAAACAGATTTTTCTTCTACTTCTGTACCATCTTGAGCTTTAGGTAATGCGCTACCACCACACTTGTGACATGTAGACACATCATTACCACCATCTGCAGCTTTCCATTCCCAACCACAGCTATTACACTCCATAGTTTTATTTAACAAACCACCACCAACTTGAGCCATTGGTATTTCAAACACTTGATCACCAGGAAACTGATAGTTATTACCAGGTGTCATCATTTGACTATTACCTAAATTATCTGTTCCCATAACAGGAAAGTCTACACCTTCCATAGTTATTGAACCTGAGTCAATTAGATTAAATGGATTGTTTACATCAGGACTATTTCTTTTATATCCCTCTATAGAAACAAATTCAGATATGTCTGTTATATATTCATTTGGTCCCCCTTTAAGTCCTATGCTTTTTTTATGTCCCATTATCTTTGTGATAGTAATAGTTTAGTATTATTTAATCTTAGTAACATTTTTCTGTTACCAGATACATTTCTACGCAAGATAACATTATTAGAATAATGTCTAAATTTTTTACGTTGTGTTGCTTCTTTACTATAATTTAAATTAATTGTGTTTAAAGGTCTTACATAACCATTACACGATGTACTAAATATAGGTTGTTCAGCATTTGTAAACTCTCCTCTATCATTAGTAATATCCCAGAACTGATTAAATCTAAATTTATGTTCTACTTTAGAAACCAATATGTCTATGTTATTACCTCCAATAATTGGATAGTTTAAATTTTCCCATGGGCTATTAAATGGTTGAGGTATTAATTTTAAAAGTCCAGATACTTGATCGTTATTATAAACAATAGAAGCATCAAAATTAAAATCCAAATCTTCCCACTTATCACCACCACACATATTGTATTGTGGATCTCCTTTATATACATACGTTTCAAGTTGATACTCAAAACTTCTTATTGTATTAATTTGTTGACCTGTGTTAGATATCATATCTATCTCCCATGGATAATCAACACCATAAAAGTTAGCAAATGAATCACACCTAACATTATGTCTCCATAAGCCACCTACATTATAATTTGCTGATACTGAATCAAAATAAAAATAATTACATATTAATGGTGATGGATTTTCCCAACTTGGATCTCCAATACTAAATATTTTAGGAGCCGTGTCTGGACATGATCCTGATTGAGTTGTTGTTGATCCAGGAACTGTTGATGTTGGACATTCACAAGTTACTTTTCTACATACTGGAGGAGTTATGTCATCACATGCACCAGAAGTTGCAGTATAAGTAGAAGTAACTGGATCTAAAAATACTTTGGTATATCCTGCTGGACAATCACAAGTATAAACAGTACCACAAACACTACCTGCAATTGCTGTTGCAACTGCTTGAAAAGTTGTTGGGTCAGATGCATCTATACCAAATTGAAATGGATCAGAATTTACTGGTCCACTTGACATAGATATATCATCTAATACTCCCGAACTTGGTGGTGATGAAGTAGTTGCACCACAAAACATTGCATAAACAAATTTATATGCTGGAGCAGTACCAGCACCAACAGATGTAAAAGGTTGACCAACATTATTACCTGCTGCTGTAGTCGTATCTGTAACAAGAATCTGTATAGCCCTATAATTAGCTTGTAATCTTCTATCACCTAATGTTGAATTAGACGGGTTAGTAAGTATGCCATCACCAGTCTGTAATCCTAAAAGTACATTAGTTCCACCTCCAGTCCAGTTTGCATTATACCAAGCAGTAGCTTGTGCTTCTGTTATTGTATTGCTCATTGTTACACCGCCTGGCATAGTGTAAACATTTGACCCAGCAGCCCAAGAAGCAAATCCAATTTGCATTTGACTATTGGACATAAAGTTTGTTATTTGTGGATCATTTAAAAATGCAGTCATCCAAGTTTGTTGAGCCTCTCTTCTTCCTGCACTATTAGTACTTCCTGATACATCCATTGATATTACTACATCAACTAAACAATTTACTGGCCCACCTCCTATTGTAGCTGCAATTTCATCTATAGTTACTTCAGCAGGTAATGATTCATTAACCCCTATCTCACATAATCCAGTAGTAGGATTAAAATTATATCCTGGAGGACATTGTGGTATTGTAGTAGTTACTGTCTTAGTTGTAAAAAAATGATTTATACTAGGTAAAGCTAAATCAGGATGCCAATCATGAAATGATATCCATGCTTTTACTTTTGGGTCATAACTAATTGTCCATGAACAATCATCAAAAAATATTGGATCTCCTATGTTTACAGGAATAGCTATTCCACCGACTGTAATTATTATTGGTTTTGCTAAACTATCTGTAAATGTAGCATATGCTAAATACTCTGATTTAACTTGGTAATCCTTTTTCATAAAATAGACTATGTCATCTATAGAGTCATACATTACTTGACATCCAACACCCGCAACTGGATTATCTGTCCATTGAGTATTTTCTGATTCAGGAAATTGTTTAATTAATCTAGAAGGTAGATATTTTGCAAACCACCATTTCATTCCATTATTAGATATTGGATCTAAACCTTTACCTCCATATTGAAATATTTTTCCTTGTTGTTGTGATATAAAAAATAATCCTAACGGAGTATTTATAACACCTCTTAAACTTTCACATGATCCATATTCATTTGATATATCTGCATTAGCTACATTCTGAAATGGCTGACTAAATAATCCTCCATCACCTATAGTTAACTTAGTATCTAATTGTGTTTTTAATGTATCAAGTCCTTGAAACATTTGAGGAGATAAATATGGGAAAAATATTAATGCACCACTTTTATTTATTGGTTTAATTATACTAACCTCATTTTTAAAATCTTTATAGTTAAGATTTAAAAACACTCTCCAGTAATCTCTTCTTGATTCTTCTTGAGCTTGTAAAGAATATACTAATCTTTTAGGATAATTAACAAAACAATTTGCTGCTACATAAGGATCATAATCTCTTTGCTGTACTTGACCAAAAGAAGAAAGCTGTGTAACAAACTTAGAAGCAGATAAAGAATCATCGTACTTATAAAAGTTATCTGCTTTAATACCGTCTGCATGAAACAGTTGACCTAAATCATTATATTCATATGCATCATAGAATCTTTTATCTGGTGAATCTTCCCAATCTCTATATGCTAGATTAACTTCTGACTCAACAAAAAATTGATTGATACCATTAATATGTGTATACATATAAGCTCTTTTCATTTGAAAAGCTGGATTTAAATCACTACCACCTCCAAATAAATTACCAAATATGTTAGTGCTTTGACAATTATTTTCACCTCTATCTAAATAATATTGACTTGATGGTAAAGCATCAGCCCAAGACCCAGGATTAAAACCTAATGTAGCTACCTCAGCAGCCATTGTACTAATATCAAACTTTGTTGAATTTAACCAAAATCTAGGGTAAGGTATGTTTACATATAAACTATAATCAAATGAAAAACCATTTGGTTGGCCTTTTAGAAATCTTGTAAAAATAGGCATTATACATTTTTCAGTATATCTATTTATAGATACATCCCCACTAAATATAGGTTTACTAGTATATAAATATTCATTAGGTAATGTGTCATCTAATAATTCAACACAACCTCTCATTTGTATTTGTTTAATCCCGTCTAATTGACCATATTGATTATCAAAATTAAATTTTAAAGCACCATATAAAGCTGATATATCAGTCTTTCTTTCTGCTTGAGAAAAATCTTTTATGTATTGGTTTTGAAAATCAATAGTAGAACCATTGCTATTAACATAACCACCAAGTGCATAACGTGAATTATCGTCTACTGTGGGAAGTGCCATAGAATGTTCAGTAGATACTGCTACTGTAGATGGTCTAAATAAATTATTTATTTTATATTTAATTCCATCAAAGGTTTGAAATGATGAGCCTATATAATTAGCATCATTATTTTTTGATCTAAATATATCATTTTGATTAATCTTTGCAAATGTATTATAAAATCCTTCTGAATTATATTTTAAAACAAAGTCATAATAACTAACCATGTTATAAAATAAATCAATAATCTCATCACCACCTATTGCAATATTTTTTTGAGCTAAAGATATACCCATTAATCCTCTAAGAACAGAAGGCATTGCTCCTTCAGGGCTATCCCATGTTATAGTTTCTGTAATACCACCACCCATTGTTCCTGGTACTGCTGATTTTAAAAAGTTAGTAGACCCTTGAACATTTAATGCTGTTGATGAAAAAATTCCTCCAGCATATAAATCTACTACGTCACCTGCAATATCTATTAGTTCATCAAATACAATATTCCATATTGCTTCTCCAGCAGCAAGAAGACCTATAGATCCTCCTGCAGTTGTATAACCACCTGTAAAAGTACCACCATTTGTAGTACCACCAATAGCCCATGGTGCATATACTGGATTAAAACCCTGTAATGCCTCAGCTCTTTTACTATTAGTACCTTGTACAGCATTAAGAGCATATCCGATACCAATAATAACAGCAAGTGATGCTGCAGCTGGTCTTAGTAATTTAAATTGAGGATGATCTTCTGAAGGTGTAAACCTACCAGATGATTTACCATGAATATTACCATATATTTTAGTTTCATAAGCATTTAAAAAAGGCTTAGTAAACATTAAATCTGGTGAATGAAAACTAAATACATCATCCGTAAATCCTACCAATGGTTTAAAATCAACTATGCTTTGAGTAAAACTAGGACTACATCCATCTGTTCTTTTATCACCACCAGCATTATTTCCATCTTGAAAAAATACATCATCTTGTAATGAATTATATGGATAGTTGGGATATAAACCTTGAGAATCTCCTAATATATTTGCTGAATCAGGAATATCATATTTACGCATGTTTTTAAACATACCCTTAGCTAATATAGATCTTGCTCCTTGTCTACTCCCTCTAAGAATTTCATAACCTACTACATTAGGAATATATGTTCCATCGTTATATTTAGGTCTTCCTATATTTGAAAACTCAACACCTACTAAGTTAATAAGATCTCCATTAGTAGTACTGATGTGTAAAGGAGAATCTGCTCCTCCTATTGATTCATCAGGCATCTTATGATGTCTTATAGGTTTACCACATAGATTACCCCAAATATCAGGTCTATTACTTGGATATAATTCAGATGATTCCCAGTAACCCATTTTACCTCTTGCTATTAAAAGAGAGCCGTCTTCTTGCAATTCAGAAAGTCCTAAGTTTTCAGGTGATGCTGTATTATAAACTTTAAATAAAGGATCTCCTTCAGGATTTATAACATTGTCACCAATTATAATTTCATTTTCTATATGTGTTCCACTAGGACTAGAATATTGTTCTGGTGCCCTTCCTGGAATATGATATGATGAAGATCTTTCTCCTGTGTTATATATCCATCTTATAAAAAATGCATATTGTTCATCACGTAAAAACCCTAATTTGTTACCACCTAAAGTATAATATTTTGAATCTAATTGATTTACTACCCAATTAGTCTGTATTTGATTTGCTATTGGTTGGTAATTAAAATCAAATTGTTCAGTAGGTCCTTGTCTAATTAACCAATCATTTACAACAAACATTGATTGAGACTTTTCATATGCAGGACTACGTAAAGGTATTTGTGCTAAGTCAATTGATATTAATGATTCATCTATAAAATCAATATTTATATCAGATTGCTCTGTACTATATAACCCTATTCTTTTAGATGAAGTTTGCCCTTGATTTCTTCTAAGTATAACTAATTCAAAATAAAAATAATCTTGATCTAAATTAGATACTTTTACATTTAAAGAACTATCAGAACCTTGATGACTCCATAATGTTTGAAGATTAGATATACCTATATAGTCTGTTACTCTTTGCTCATTTTCTACATATGCTATAAATGCTTGATATGTTCCATTACGTAGCATACCACCATCAGTAGCTTTCTCAAGTTGTATACATGGTGTATCTAATAAAGGAGCTAATCTAATAGCTTCACAATTTAATTGTTTTGGTTCTATATCTTCAAAAACTGAACAAGATGCACCATCAATACTTGGTCCAGATATTTGAATCTGTTTCCATGGTATGTCATCTATATTCATTGCACGTGAAGGATTATTAGAATCATCCCAATAAACTTCCCATGTACAATCAAAATTTTCTTTTGAGGCACCGGTTACTAAAAACTTTGTATTAAAAGCTAAGCAAGGATCATTTACTAAAGTAGTATACTTACATTCACTGTCATCAAATCTACCTATTTCAGAAGAAATATTATCTGTAGAATATATTATCCATTCATCACCATATCTATGTATTGCTCCAATAATAGTATAAGGAATAACACCACATTGTAAGTTAGATGGTTCATTACCTATAATACCCAAATCTCCATCCTCAGAATTATTTGCAGCATTTCTTGCATGCCACCATGCTTGTTGGCCTTCAAATGAAGGTGCAACATCTTTATTCATACCTTTACTAAATGTGTTTACATTTACAGATGATGAACCATTCTGTTGTTGTGGAGAAGATGTTTTCTTTTTAGCCATAATATATTACTTGTTTAACAAGTTGGACATGAAGCGGTTGCTGTTGAACTAGGTAGTGTGTTAGGAGCAGAAACTACTCTTGGATTAACCGGGGCATAACTTAAAAACATATTGTAATAATTATGATATTGTGCTCTTCTATTCATATGCCAAACCTTTCTCATTTCTTGGAAGTCTGGTGTATTAACAAACCCTAAAGCATTATTTCTTGCACCTCTTAATCTAGTTTCAACTAATTGTAATTGCTGAGAAACATTCTCACCATTCCAAACCATATTTTCTAATATTCTTTGTTTTATTGCATACTCATAATATTCATTACAGTATGGTTGATCTAATACTAATAAATCACCTTGAGCATTTTCCATAGCTCCTTGATAACTTAAATATACTTTACCAGTTGTAAATGTTGTAACTAAAAATCCATCTATAATTTCTGCCACATCTAAAGCCTGTGCACCTAAGCTAGGACAAAAACATACTTTATCATTAACTCCTTTAATTCTTAACTCGGACCAATCTGTAAACGTTCTAAAATTATTTGCACCAACCCTTTGAACTAATTGATGACTATTATTACTGTCACATGTTTTAATAACACATACATCTTTACATGTTCCACTTTTTTCACATGGAGCTACCTCACCAGGTGCAGGTACATAAGGTACATCATTATTGAATGTTTCTACATGTGTACCAGAAGGCATTGTATTATTAATTGTATATGAACCACATCTAAATGCATAATTTAAATATTGAAAATCAAAAGGTAATTGACCTCTACCATGTTCAATATCTATTACTACTTCTTTAGTTCTGTGAATACGTAATCCTAAATCATAATTTACACGTGTAGCAACTTTAATAAGTTGAGCAGGTTCAATTAATCCTTCTAATGCATATGTAGAAAAATCAATAGAAACATCTTCCATTAATTGACTAAAAGTTCTATATTTTGTTGATACTCCCATTATTATAATTTTTAGGTTCTTGCTAGGTTACGTTTGTTATCTGAATCTTCAGAAGGTATTTGCAATGTACCTGACATAGTAGCAACAACTTGACTTTCTATTTCTGCAAACAATGCTTCTGGTATATATATTTCTTGGTTATATCTAGGTGTGCAATCATTTGTAGTATCACAATCCCATTTAGTTATATCTGAATCAAATACACCTTCTACTTTAATTGCATCCCATGCAATATTTGGACAATAAATATATCCATCTAACCACCAAAAGTATAGTGTCTTATTATATCTAAAAGATGTACTCTTTGTTAGAGATGTATATGTTCCTGGTTGAGTACCTTGCATTTCTTGTGAACCATCTATTGAACTAATTGTACGGATAAGAGGACCCCAGTATCCTTCAAACATTGAAGGTAGCCTTAATTTTGTACGTTTTATTGTACATCCACTTTGTATTCCAGCACAATGTGCTTCTACTTTATCTACGTCAATCAATTCTACGTATGGTAATGTTTTCCAGACTGAATTAAATTTCAATAGCTTATTTGCATAATCTTGCCTTCTCATTAAAAACTGAGCGTACTTTTCTATTAAACTGTAAATGTACCTATCAGTGACAAAAGCATCCTGAACTCCAGCTTTTACTTGGCCTCTAATCCTTGATACTACGTCTGCTATTGTTGCCATGTTTTTTATTTTTCAAATTCATTATAATACTTTAATGCTTTATTGGTTTCTTCAGGATTTTCATCATATAAATGAGCCACCTTATATTTGTTTTTCATTACTACATATTTGGTCCAGTTAGTAGGATAGGTTTTTGCAACAGCTCTTTTAAAATCTCTGCATGCTACAAACCTCCACAACTCTCTATTTTTAAATCTATATTTAGTTGAATAGTTTGTATAAAATATTTTACCTAAATTACCATCTGTTTCCCAATTTTTATTCTGTAAGACTTTACCATATTGATTTGATAATGCATAATTAGTGTTTACTGATTTTGAAGAAGGACATGTACCTAAAAATAAATATCCTAATGAATCAGGTAATTCAACACCATCTCTATTATCTACTACAGCATTCCAAAGTCTAACATTATATATCTTTATTATTTTTTTTAATTTAACATTGTCTATGTCTGAGTATAAAGGTTTTTTATCTTTAAACTCTTTAATTGTTTCTTCATTTAATAACCCCATTCTTTTCTCTCTATATCTAGGGGCATTTAAATTAGGTTTTTTAAAATTGTTGATCATACAGTTATATTTATAATTTACAAAAAAAACCCCACTTAAAGAAATTTAATGTGAGGTCTTTACAATGCTTGATAAGTTAATTCACATATATTTCCCATTTTAGGATGTTGAATTTCTAATTTTCCTGATCTTCTATTACCAGTAAATTTATTACTATGATGATAATAATCAGCTTTTCCTAAACTAGGAAGAGTTTTTTCTATAAAACCTGCTGTCTCATTAGAAGTCATATATTCTACTTTTCTATCTGTATGTATGTGACCTTTAAATAATGTACGGTTGGTTGTATCACCCCATGCTTTAGGATATTCTGATGCAAAAATTAAAGGATTATTCTTACTGCGTTTATCTCCATGTTCAAATGCATTAAAGTTATTATGCCAAACATGTACTTTTCTTTCTTCATATTTAACATCCCATGTTATTTTATCAGATACAATTGATTTAGAAAGTGCATGTGCTAAATGAAATGAAGATAATCTATCATGATTACCAGGTATATATACTATAACTAAATTGTTACAAAAAGCTTTAATATAATTTATTGCCCAATGCATTGCGTCAAATGCTTGCATGTAAGCCTCTGTGGCGCTCATACAGTTATCTACAGGTGTTCCACCTGTGGTTGTTCCAGTAAAAGTATCCATGTTGATTAAATCACCTCCTACAACAAAATACATTGTTTCTATGTAATGTATTGCATTAGCTCTTTGAACTAAGTTTTTAACTGTATCTTCAAAATCCTTATCTATGGTGTCATTACCTTCTTTCCCAAAATGAATATCTTGTAAGGATATTATTGCACAATGTGGATCATTAGTAAATTTATTTTTATAAGGCGTGTTTGATATTTTGTATTTTTTAGGAGTCCAATTTTCTAATAAATCTTTAAAAAGTTTTTGTTCAGAATTTTTAATTTGAGAAATTAAAGCTGACACTCTCCAATGGTCACCCATTTGTTTATTCCAATACTGAGAAAGTTTCCATTTGTTTGTATCAATTTTTAGTAAAGTAATTATTTCTTCTGCTGATTTAGGTTCATGATTAAATGTTCCTGATAGCTTACCTGTTCCGTTTTCTAAATCTATTGATTCAGTTACATTTACATCGGATGATACATCATCTAAATATTTTTGTTTTTTGTTTTGTTTTTTTCTAGATTGTAAAACCTCAAACTTAATTTTTTTATATTGCTTTTCAGTAATGTTAAGTTTGTCAGCACAATAAGAAGGATGTTTTTTCCATTTTAAACTGTCTAGAACTTTTTGTTTTAAGTTGGTCATAAAGTAGATTTTTAAATTTTTTTATTGTAAAGATAGGGAAAAAAAAAGAGACTGGTTAAAAACCAGCCTCTTCCAACGTTTGTAGTAGAAAACCAACAAACCACCACAGTTGTTTTTTATGTTGTAGCTAATGTAGAAAATAAAATTTCTATTGGTTTACATGCCGCAGCATTATCATTATCTACAACTTTTACTTTATATGCTGTACTAGCTAATAAATTTGTTATTGTATAATTTGATATTGTAGTTACAATAGGTGAAGCATTAACTAATGTCCATCCTGTTGGAGCTATCTGTGTATCATAATATACATTTAAACCTGTACTTGAACTCCATATACCATCCCATATAACATTTGCTGTACTGCTAGTTACTACACCGGCATATACATTATATGGATCATGTTGTACGTCATTTGATGTACAAGCTCCTAATCCATTTGACAATATCATAGAGAATTTTTGTATAATAGAATCCAACCGTTCACCGGAGGTTATAACTATTTGATTACCTGGATCACCTATTTGAAAAGATGTACCTGTATAACTTACACATGATGCGCTTTGAATATCATCACATCTTTCACTACCTACACTGCAATCAGTATAAGTACATGCATTGGTTATTGCTGTATCAGCACATCCACAATTTTGACTACATTTTGTACAATTACATGCCATTTTTTAATTTTTTGTTTTTTCTTTTATGAACAACCCGCTATTATTTCATCTGAAATTGCTGATGCATTAGCTGAAACATTCCATCCTCCACTAGTTTGTGTTGCTAATTCTCTCCATGGGTATAGAGGTGTTACGCTTCCACCAGTAAAATCAACTCCTGGCCCACATACAAAGTATTTGATTCCATCTGTGTTTGCATCAACAATCATTTGTTGAATACCTGCCCATACTGTTGCATTAAATGTATCTTGCGTACCACCTGGTAATTTATCAGTTATAATTATTACATACTTAGCTACATTGCTTCTAAAGGCACCAGTAAATGCTGACGTACCTGTTATAAGTTGTGCTGCATAGTCTGTAGGCTCAGGAATTCCTACTCCATCTCCTAGTTGTATACATGCACTTCCTGTCACACCACCATTTAATTTACCTAATTGTGTTGTAAATGCTGTACCATTATTTGTACCAAACATTTCCCAAGCAGTAATAAGTTGAAAATTAGCTGCTCCAGTATTTGCAATTCTTTGTGAAGCAGGTAAATTTGTATAATCCCCACAACTAGCATAATTAGGAGTATTAGTAGGATACTCATCTGCAGTAGTTAATGATAATCTATAGTTATTTCCTCCTGATTGAGCAATTATTGTGTTTACTAAATTAGTTGCACCTGTTTTTACACCCTCTATAATCCCACTCATACTAGCTGTATAATCAATAACAAATGCTACATCCATTCCATTTGCACAAGCTACATCTGCAGATTCTGTTGTAAATGGAACAAGAGCACATACTTCAGTACCTCCATTTAAAGAAACTGTATTTTTAATATTATATACAGTTCCTCCAACTAATCCAGTAAATGCATAACTAACAGTACTACCTTGATTAGTTAATGTTGTTGTTGCAACTACCATATTAGATGAATTTACTATTTCAATTAAATATGTTGCTGATGTACCTAATATATTTGTGAATCCTACAGTCAATCCTGTTGCAGTTATACTAGTTAATGTAAGAGGTGGACATGGTATGATTCCTGCAATAACACTAGTTTGAGTTGTTGTACATGTATCTTTACCATCAGTAACACTAAATTGTACAGTTGCATTTAGTTGTTGAGAAACATTTAAACTTGCTACATTTATACTAACACCAGTAGGATTATTTTGTAATGATGATACACTAACAACTTGATTTGTTATTGCACCATTACTATCTGTAATAGTTATTTGACTAAAACCTGCTGAGTCATTAAATGTACTTGGTATACTAGAAGTAATAAAATTAAATACTATATCTGTAATTAAACCTGATCCACTATTTATTGTATTTGCTGTTGTATAACTAAATATAATACCATCACATCCACCTGGACAACAGTTAGTTTGTATATCTGTAATAGCTGTATACATATCATCAATTACTACCCATGCATTTTGCATTGATTGTGCTAATGTTGATGCAGAATTATTCCATCCTACTATACCACTATATGATGCACTTGAGTTTGATAATTGTGTATATGATCCTGTTATTGCAGATTGTGAAATAGCTGAGTTGATTGCCGCTGGCAAACCTACTGCAGTACGTAATGCACAAAATGCACTTTCTAATGCTAATACAACTACAGATACATTTGTTAATGTTCCTATGTTACTAACACAAGTTGGAACTATTTGTGCTTCAACTACTCCTCCTGAACATGGAAGCACGCATGCCTCTAATACATTAAGTCTTGTATTGTATGCTGTTAATGTTACATTTATTACGTTTATACTAGTTAAATTAGCACAAACTTGATTTGCTATAAGTGTTGCAAAAAGATCTAAACGTAATTCTGTAACTGGGTTACCAGATGCATCATTATACTGCAAACATGCAGGTAATGTCATCATTGGTAATGCTGAGTTAGGAGCAATAGAACCGGTTGAGTTAGCACATATCTGTACCACCATAGCCTGTAATACAGGAACTAAAGTTGTTGGTGTTACACCAGGTACATTTAAACAAGTTAAATCTAAACCAGTTAGATTAGGATTTGCAATTACACCATCAGTAATTAAAGTACATACTTCCGTTGCTAACTTAAATACTACTTCAGAAATAGTATCTCCACTACATAAATTTATGCAAGCAATATCTGGTCCTTGCCATATTACACAATTGGAAGATATATTGTCACATCCATTTGTGGTGCCGCTTGAGTTTGTTGGGATCATAAATGTTTTATTTTTACTATAATGTATTGTTTTGTTGTAAACTATACATTTATAATATACAAAATTTTTTAAAACCAAACAAGTTAATGTCAGTTTTAAAAAATTTTGAAAACATTTATAAAGAAAGGATTAAGCTTTTTGTAAAAGTGCTTCTTCTTTTTCAATTTCACTAATAGTACCGTCTTGTAAATTAATATTTACTGAACCATATTCTTTCTCTAATGATTCACTTAAAATCTTCCAATCTGATTCTAATTTAGTATGACGCTGAAGTAGTTGTGATTTAACTATTTCAGTATTACCAATATTCATCAGTGATGAATTAATTTCTTGTTGAAGATTTTTTAGTTCAGCTAATTGTTCTTCAGATATTTTTTCTGTTACTTTGCTCATAATGTATAGTTTTAGAATTACAAATATAATATATTATTTATTGTAAACAAATTTTTAATTATATTTTTATTCACCTGGCATCTCTCCACCAATAAGTAAAGCTACACTAGTAGGTGTAATTAAAGCGTTAATTTGAGATTGAATATTAGCTTCAATACCAGCAACTTGCTCTTCACCCATTGCTGACTTAGTCCATTCAACAACTATTTCGTTAGTTAAATCTTCAAATGGTATAAATGTACCTTCTGGATTCCAGGTTATGTTTTGTGCACCTATAACCATAGCTGAATAAGTTGTCCCTGGTTCTGAAGAATCTCCTTCAGGCATAGTTGTATCAGAGGTTCCTGTTACTACCCAGTGAACGTTATATACTACATTTGTTTCATCATCCTGTAAAGGTCTGGCATCTACTGTTTTGCAATTCCAATTGTAAGTTGTCATAATTTTTGTTTTTGTAAAGTTAATCTTTATTTTTCTAATTTATTTATTCTTAATTCTAATTCTTCTATTTTATCTATAGCTTGTTGTAAAGCAGCTGTCAATAAAGGAACTATTTTAGTTGGATCAATAGATTGATAGTGAGGGTTTCCTTCCCAGTCTAAAGCATCTTTTTCGCCAACAACAGCTTCAGGTACAACCTCTGCTAATTCGTGAGCATAAAAACCATCTACTTTTGATTTACCTGGTTCTTTAATCCAATTGAATTTTACAGGTTTTAATTCTTTTACTCTTTCAATAGCATCTGATATGTCTTCTCTATTTTCTTTTAAACGATAGTCTGAACTATAAGATATGCTGATGCTTGTAGTGTTTATAGTAATTCCCCCTACTGTAGATCCATTATATCTAAACGACATAGCGGTGTAGTTATAGGAGCCAGAAGCTGATCTGTTAAATAATAAACCTGTTCCGTAACTAGGTATTTCCATTTGTTGAACTATAGAGCTATAACCTCCTGTAGTAGATATCATATCTAACGTAGCAACCGGGTTGGCTACATTCATACCTATCTTACCTGTATTATCAATAACAGTTACAGCAGTACCTGATGTATTAAGCCACTTTTGAATATCAGTACCATTACCCCCACCCTGAACTGTAAGAGCAATATTTTGAGTTGAAATAATTCTATTTCCATAACCTCCATATACACTTAAGACATACGGGGAACTTGAAGAACCAGGGGAAGTGGTATCGCTTGTACCATGCCCCAGCCTCATTGCGTTTGGCACACTAAGTCTACCGTCTGTAGTTAATGCCATTGACCCTTGTGCATCAGTGTCACTTGAATCACCCCACCACCAACCTCTATTGGGTGTACCAGAACTCATTTGAAAAGACATAGCGTAATCATTTGTCCCAGTACCATCGCCTCCTAAACCTCCAAAAGTGTATCCACTCTTCATACCAATTGTGTATAGGGAACTACCCCAAACCCTTAACTTGTCCCTAGTTTGTGCGCTGTTATTGCCAACGTAACCAGCTGAAGTAAGGTTAGGAAGAGATAAATCACCTGTTAAAGTCCCACCAGTTAGTGGTAAGTAGTTTCCAGGTGTAAAAGTTTTATCTGTCCAAATCTTATCCCAGGTTGGATTTGCAGTACCTAAACTATTATATCCAAACCAATGCTGACCTGAGCTATATGATGAATATATACCTCCATAACCCCCTGATACATCCCTTCTACCTGTAACGTACCAATAACCAACAGCCCCAGGTCCACCGACTGAATCTGCTTTTGAAAATACAGAAGACCCTGTTGGTAAGTCCCATTGTCCTGTAGCTATAGTGGTGTATGTTTGAGAAGTTGCACTAAAGTTTGTAGGCTTATGTTTACCATCTAGTAAATCAGCGTTCATGTTAGTCACTAAATTGGTGTTAGACATAGTTCCACCAACAAGTGATAATTTAGTATCCACATAAGCTTTGTTAGATGCATTTGAACTAAGTATTGGTGTTCCAAGATCAGTAATCAGCTGATTATTCATACTGATAGAACCATCTGGAGCACCAAATTTATTTAGTCTCATGTAACCAGTTCTTATTTTACTAACCGCACCATAAGTAATACCTGGGTTGCTATCTGCACATAAAAAATAAGTACCATAAGAAGTACCTGTATTAAGGCTACTAATTGTGGTGGCTGGATGTACAAGATTATCAGCTGCAGCTGTATAGTTTACACCAACTGTAGCGTTTGCAGTTGTACCACCTGTTACGGTTATACCATTTGCTGAAGCTAAAGTTAATATACCAACTGACTTTGCGTCAACATAAGCTTTATTAGCAGCATCAGTTGAAGCTGATACAGTGTCAATACCTTGTATTCTACCTGTGCCTCCAAGAGTAATATCACCTCCAGAAACTGTTAAGTCACCAGTTAATGTTCCACCTGCAAGTGGTAAGTAAGGACCGCCTGGCAAAACACTTCCAGAAGTATATGTTACTACATTTAAATTACTGTCTAATCCTAAAAACTTAGTAGGTGTTCCGCTGCCTGACATTCCATAATTACCAAGTTTTAAATGACCCAAAGTATTTATTGTTATACCAGGGGTTAAAGATCCGCTATATATATTTAATTCATTATTAGTAGAATTATTTTCTATTTTAAAACCAGTTGTAGAGGTGGAGTTAAAATAAACACCACTTGTTGCTCTAACATATCCAGATACGTGTAGTTTAGTATTAGGACCAGTAGTCCCGATACCTACGTTGCCTTCATTTATCTGTATTACTGGTGTTGTTGCGTTTGCCATTGCTTATGTTATTGAGTTAAATTTACCTTGTACAGTATATGTTAATTGGGCATCAAAACTTGCTGGGGAAGTTGTGTCTGTATGCCTTATTTGAATTTGAAAATCTTTTGGATTTGCTGTGGATGCAGGATCCACTATCTGACATATTATTTGATCAGTTCCGTCAGAGGTGTTGTCGTCTTGTCTGAGTATTATTCCAGGTTCATTATAAATATTAGCTCCGTTTTGCAAGAAAAACTCCCCTCTATAAGCGGCTGAACTATGGCCACCCCAATCCCCAAAAGCAGTAATTACAACATGACAACCGGTGTGGCTAGTTAAGTTAACAGTAAGACAAGTTGTGAAAGCATTCGTTATTGTATGTTCTTTACTATCTACACAAAAAACACTATTTACATCAAGTTTAGCTTTAGGACTATCCGTTCCAATACCTACTCTTTGATTCGCACCATCAAAAGTCACTAAAGGGGAGTTGGTATTTGCAGGGTCACCAACTGATATTTTCATTCCTTGAGATATTGGAGATATTGCTCCATAATTTTCACCCCCACCTTGAAGAAATATGTTTCCTGCAACACTTAAATCACCTGTAAAAGTATCTGTGGTGTTTTTTAAGTAAGGGCCTCCCGGTATACCTGACCCTAATGTTTTTACAATATTACCAAAAACATCTGTACCAAGTAGATATGTTGGTGTTCCTGTATTATTAGTTCCGTCATAAGCATTAAACAATACCATCCCTCCGGATTTTATAACCACTTTCGCAGCGCCTGTAACACTGTTTATTGCCATATAGTTAGAATCTCCAGTTCCTACACCGTGATATTCAATAGACATACCAGCGGTTATTCCACTGCTAGAAGTTTCTGAAAACTGCAAAACTGGGCGTTGGCTTGTAGAACTTAATGTTGCAACTATAGTCTGAACGCCTGCTGTACCTCCTTTATTAACGTGTAGAGTACCTAATACTGAAAGGTTACCATCAATATCCTGACCTGTTAGAAAATTAATTGCCATCTATTTGATTTATATTATTAATTAATATTACACCACTTTTGTAATAATAACAGATACTTCATTTGTTGTTAATGCCGTTGTACTTCTTAAAGTAACCTGATTTACACTTGTTCTTTCTACATCTAACACTACAGTATCCCATGGTGTTGAATTTCTAAAGCAAGTTACAACTACATTCCTTGTATTAAAATTATGATTTATTGGATACGCAACTAATGTTCCATTTCCAATATTTGCTGTTACACTATTACTACCCATACAAGTATCAACCGCTGTACAGAAATCAGTTACCTGAGATGCTGTTATTGCAATTGCTTGTTCTGAAGCTGAAGTAACAATACCATCTGCATTAATTGCAAGGGTTACTGTTTCGTTAGCATCTCCGTAGTTACCTGCTGTACTTTGATCATTTAATTGAACCCAACCTGCTGCGCTTACCGTAAAGTTAGCAGAATCAAATCCAGATACACCTTTATTTGTTCCACCATCTGTGCTACCAGCAGCAGCAATGTTGGCATCTGCTTGGACAACTGTATATGCTGAAGCTGCTGGACTTGATCCTGCCGCTATATCTGCATTAGCAAATATAAAATCACCAGGTTCTAAGTTTGCAAAATATCCTCCGTTGTTTCCTGCAACACTTACTACAAAATAATCTCCTAAATCAAGAGCAATATTACTTGCACCATTTATTGGACCAGCTGCTGCTTGTCCAGTATTAGCATTATATGCTCCTTGGAAAATACCTATTCCTGCAATAAGTAATTCTACCTGAGCTAAGTTTGGCGCGCTTGTTCCTGTGTTTGCTGTTGGAACAGTTACCTGCCCAGTGAATGATCCTGCGCCTGAAACATTCAAGTCATTACCAACTCCAATATCTTGACCAACAGTTAAGCTGTCTACTATAGTAACACTATCTGTAAGAGCAATATTAACAATACCATTGTTACCTACTGTTTCTGTTATTAAAATATTATCGTCCTTACCTGCAAATGTTACTTTAGATTTAATACCTGAGCCTGCTCCTCCTGCTGTTAAATCAATATCCGCTACTGAATAACCTGTTACTGCTGTTCCAGCAGAAACGGGTAATGTATATGTTTCGTTAGTATTTGGATTAGCAGGTAATGTAAATGTTGTTATTTCATGTCCTGAAACGTGTCCAGTTGCATTAGTTGTAACATCTGTATAAGCATCAAAAGTGCCTCCAAATGTTAAAGTAGCTGCGTCTGTACTTGGTGTATCTGTTTGAGATGCGTGGCCTATAGTTATATCACCTATAGCTCCACCACCTGTTATTGGTGCTGTAACATCAACCTTTGTAATATCCCCTTGAGGTATTGCTGGAAAAACTGTTAAGTTACCTAAACCATTTATATAATCTGTTGAAGCACCAGCCATTGTAATGTCAACAGATGGATTAACACTTGCGTTTCCTCCAATAGCTGCTGAAAATGCATCACCAGCATGAGTGGTAGCTACAGATGTAACTGTACCAAGTGCTGAATCAGTTCCTGTAACCGTAAGTGTATCACCACTTCTTGTTACTGTTACTGTACCTGCACCAATTACTAATACATCATCTGTAGTTGAATCAGAACCAACAAGGCTTACACCCGCAGTTCCATTTGTAGAACCAACACCAGATAAAGTATAAGTTGTATCTCCATCTGAACCTGTTTGAAAACTTACCCAATCTGTACCGTCATAAATTTTTAATTTATTTGTACCTGAATTATAATAAATTCTTCCTGTAATTGAAGCAGGATCAGCTCCTAAAGGTTGTATTACTGCATTTTGTAATTGGTTAGTATTAAGATTAATATTACCATTTACATTTAGTCCGGTTAAAAATTGTACTGCCATTTTATTTTATTTTATATTATTTTTTAATTTAAAAATACACATCCTGAAAATGCAGCATTAAAAGTTATTACTAGACTATTACTTGATGAATAATCTACATTACCTACTACAACTGTATTAGCACTGTCAACTACAGTAACTGAAGGAAACTTTCCTAAATTATGTGTTACGGTCCATTGTGCTGAAGCTATTTCAAAACATTGTGTATACGTACTATCTGCTATTAATATTTTCTCTAAATCAAGTACTGTACAAACATTACTAGGAGTAGTAGGGCAAGACATACTTGCTTTTAAATTTATTTTAGCTAATGGTTCTACAAATATTCCAACAATTTCAGTTGCAATAACTACTTTATTACTTGCTGAATTTTGCCAATCACAAATATCTTTTCTATTTACAGCTTGTTCAAAATCTGTATAACAACAGGCTTCAATTCCAAATCTTAAAGATTGAAAGTTTGCATATACTTGTTGAGCAAAAGTTTGTTCAATCTTTATTCTTTTTATTAATGCTAATTCTTTTATGTGATCTGCATTAGAAATAGATCTTATTGCTTTGGCCATATTATTTATTTTCTTAAATCTTGAATCTGTTGCCTAGCTAACTCTCTATTTAAATTACTTTGAGTAGAAACATCTGCTTCAGCTTTTGTTTTGCATGGTTTACATACAATAATACCATTACCTATTGAAGCTTTTTGACAGCCACAAGTGAATTGTTTGTTACAGTGTGCACAATTTGACATTTTTATTATATTTGGTTTTAAATTAAATATTTTGAACTTGATCCACAATTACCTGATGGACACGCTATTTTATTTAGTCTTGTTTTTGCGTAATTATATAATTGCATTCCCTGTGCTGCTGATTGTCCATATTCTACATTAGCTGTTGCAGCATCAATTAAAATTTTAATATAACCCATTTCAGCTAATAAAGATTCTTTCTGTGAATCCGGTTGGCATGCTTGTACTTCTAAATCACACAACACTTCATAATAAGTAGTTAATAATCTTGTTACTCTTAAGTGGTTATATTCAACATAAACTTTAGAGTTTGGAGATACACTATATTTAATAATATATATTCCATCTGGAATTTTTTCAGTAACTGTACCACAACTTGAAGTTTGAAGAGCTAGGACACATGCTGTTAAGCACATATCAAATCCTTTGTCTACTTTTAATAGTATAGGCACGCTGAATCCAGGTAATGTAATTAATAACTCCTCACAGTCTACTGCTAATTCTGTGCTATACTGACTTGTATCTTTGATACATAGTAGATCACAATTAGATACTGTGGGTATTTCTAAACTTAATATATGTTTGCTTGCCATTTTTTAGTACTTTATTAGACTATATAGTTAATATACAAAAAATTAAAGACATTATAAAATAAAAAGAGCAGGAGATTTCTCCCCTGCTCTATTATTTACACTAATGTATTAAAGACTACCAGTAGGCATTCGCTTCAACAGCAAGAGCATTTCCGTTGTTAGTTGCCCACGTAGCTAATGCAGTCATTAATTTCTCTACTTCTACTTGAGCAGCAGCATCAGAACATTTTACATACACCTTGTATACATACTGATCATTATCAAACACTCCAGAAGGATTGTTGAATCTTGGCACAGAATGTTGGATGTAATATCCTTTATATGTTGCACTTCTATCTACAGAAGATAATAATTCATCAGACATTTCAATCTCTCTGAATCTTGCACTGTCTTTATTTCCTTGGTTGTAAGGAGATTGACGGTATCTTTCAGACATGATTAATTCTCTAACTACTTCTTCACCTTGAGTTTGTTGCATTGAACCTGGAGTTTGAGTAGCAACACCACAGTCATTACATGGGTTACCAGTTTCATCCAATTCAGAAACAATAATCTCTACAGGCTCTGCGTTATAATGATCTCTAGTATCAAAAGAACAGTTACCAAATACTGTATCAACGTAAGCTCCTACAAATTCAACTGTAGCACTTACTTTATCAGTTCCGTTAGGATCAGTAGAAGGAACATAGTTTCCAGATGTAGCTTTACCTTGTGCTTGAGCAATAGTGTATACACCTTGCGTCACTGCACCAGCAGCATTAGTTGAATTAGTAATTATACCACCAGCAGTTACAGCACTAACAGTTAAAGTTGCATCAGTTGTAGAACCTGAGTCAACAACAGTTAATATATCACCAACAGCATAACCTTTACCAACACTTGCATAACTATATGTTAAAATTACTCCAGTTCCGCTTACAGTTAAAATATTAATTTTAGCTCCAGATCCTCCACCAGAAGCAACAGTAGTTGCAGCAGAAGCAGCTCCAGTAGTAACAGAATAAGCTACACCACCAGATAAAGTTGCAGTTTCAACACCCATTAAATCACCTTCAGCAACAAATGGTTTAATTAATGGATCAGATAAAGCCATTTCAGCCATAACACCAAGTATTAGTGTAGGATCAATGTACTCTTGTCCATCAATACAACATACATTAGCTGAATCAGCAATTGCATATGCATTATGATTTAAGAATCTTAGTGCAGGTGAACCCTTCACATCAATTCTCATGAATTGTGTTTTACCACACGGAGCACATGCAGAACCTAATGAAAGGCTAGCTGTAGCTTGTGTAGCTGTTTGACAATTTGCTTGCCATAATCTTGTAATATATCTTGGGTTGATCCCTTTAGATTTTACAGATTCTTGATACCCACCGTGACCAGGATTGTTTCCAATAGTATCTTTAGTGTAGAATGATCCTTGAACTATGTAGCCAAGTGCACCAACTGCCGGTGCTCCTGGTAATGCTACTGATGCCCAAGTTGCATCACTTACTAAAGCTACTTGACCAGCGGTAAGCGCGCTTGTTGCAGTACCTGCTGTTGCCAGCGTGCTATCTGCAATAAACGTCTTGTTGAACGCATGATTAAAATAAGCCATATTTATTAATTTGTGAGAGGACCATTACCCCCTCTGGTTATATATAAAGATTTTAACAGTTTACTCTGTTCGTAACTTACTTGTTACTATAATAATATACGTAATTTTTTTATAATTACAATATATTAATTATTTCTTTCTGCAGCTTGTGTTCCTCTTTGTTGTTGATATTGATTATCTATATCACCAGCTATAAGGGCAGCTGTATCATCTAACATAACTTCAACTAAGTCATCTTTAAATTCAGAATTAACATTTACAGTACTAACTAAACCTGTATATGGATTAACTGAACCTAACACTTGTATTAAAGTAGGTTTCTGATAATAAGTCAATATAGGACTAACAATATTAAAATTGGTATTCCTATATATTCTTATTGTATTATTAAGCATTGTACAGAATGTTTCACCCCAATCAAAATCAGGATTCTTTAAAGGATCCCTTAATAACAATGATACATTAGCTTCTTCAGCCAGGTAAACTGTCATTGATCTTGGATTACAACAATCATCTTTTGCTTGAGTTGTAACTGTTTTAAATTCTAAATATGTATCAACTGGAAAATTGTTTGATTCAAAATAAGTATCTGTCTCAGTACCAGTAAGGCTTAACTCTCTAAGTAATGGTTGTAAATCATCAATTCTTTTCTTTGATAACTCATCACCTTCCTTATACATATTTCCGCCATGTAGATTTCTTCTACACCACTCTATTTGAGCTTTATTAAAAGCTTCTACAAACTGCCAATTCTCTATGTTGTCATAGTCATTGCTATCCAGTTTATTTAACCTTTGTTTTAGTTTAAGTAAGAGTGTACTATTTTCCATTATTAATAATATTTATGAATTCCAATATGGTTCAACCTTATCCATTAAAGAAAGTAATTCATCTTCACTTGTAGGCTTCTGCAAAAACTCAAGAACTTCAGATGGTCTTTTACCCATTCTAGTTCCACTATCAAGTGGCTCAATCCATCCTCCAGCTTTTGTTGTTATAAATCTATAGTAAAGACCATCTTTAATTAATGCTCTAATTTTTAATTCTTCCATGTTAAGTTGAGACACATCTAAAAACTGAGATGCTGCTCTCTTCTTATTTGACTCAGTACCATTACCATTAATATATGCATCCATGTTTTCATACATAATATCGTTAGGTGTATTCTTAGTATATTGTACACTATCAGCATCAACTACTTTTGCTACATACATTAATTTAGTAGGATTGCTGTCAAATAATATTTGTAATGCAGATAATGCTTTATTTTTTATTTTTGTTACTTCAGTTCTTGTTGTAAGAGTTTCTTCTACAGTATCTAAATAAAACTTTGGATTATTCTGTGCTTTTTTAGCATCAGCTAAAGATCCTGCAACAATAGAAAATCCTCCTGCTTTAATAGCATGCAATTTAATTCTATCATATGGATCAATTTCACCATCTAAAAATACTGGATCATTACCACATCTTAAACTAATCTTATCCCAAAACTTAGAGTTATCTGGTTTCATTACAGTTAACTTATTCCAAAAATCTTTATCAGATGGGTCAACAACATTAGCTGCTAGTTCTGCTTCTAATTCTGAAACAACCTTTCTAATTTCTTCAATCTTTTTCTTTTTCTCTTTAGGAGGTAACATTTTTACTTTAGGATCAAATTCATTTAATCCAGTAATGTATCTTTTTACTCCGTTCATTTCTAAACATGCTAAAGATTCTTCATGAAATACTCCATCATGTAAAGATAATCCATAAGTTTCTAATCCCATATTTTCCTTTCCAGGGTTAAAATAAGGACGTATAGCAATTGTGCTATTTTTTTTTGTGTGTTGGTACTTCTCAACAATTGTGTAATCTTCCATTTGTGTTTGGTTTAAAAAATTAATAATTATTACTCTAGTCAAATAATACACTTATGTGTACATCTTATTATTACTAATATTTCTAAAGCAAAGTTTTACCCTTGCTAAAGTTTTTGACTTAATTATACTACAACCTTCAAATCTCCTGTGGAATGATATAGATCACCTTTAACTAATCCTGCTGCAATTGCTGCTGCATTATTTGCATGATCTCTAACTAATATATCTTTCCCAACTGATTTTGAAGAGATAATTTTAGACACACTTGAATTTGAAAATTCATATGTTTTATTTGCTAACTTTATATCTAGTCCCATGATTATTTGTTTTAAAGATTAAAATAAAAAGGGAGGAAGGTTAACCCCTCCCCTTTAATTATAAGTTCTAGAATGATCCTCCTGTGATAGGATTTCTCATTACAATTTTAAGAACTTTAGTTGGATCTTTAACCCAAATTGCTGGCATAGT
>Ga0209192_10000996_pt1 | contig 24378 bp, 20 predicted proteins | sample ArcticOcean_MG_C_11_FD_187433 | JGI IMG/M metagenome (GOLD analysis project Ga0209192, IMG submission 187433) | Marine microbial communities from western Arctic Ocean - ArcticOcean_MG_CB2_154 (SPAdes) (version 2) | ecosystem: Environmental > Aquatic > Marine > Oceanic | place: Arctic Ocean... | reverse complement strand
GTTACTTATGGGCGCAACGAGGTGGCGCTTGCCCATTTTCACGCAAGCCTAGACAAAGCATTGGCAGTTGACGACAAGAAAACTTAACTGACCCGTAAGGGTGGCATCAGCGCCACTCCAGCGAACTGACCACTTTTAGCGCCTGATAGTAATGACAATCGCTTTGTGAAATGGAGCGGTTGATTAATGCGCGTTGTTTTAAACACCCAAAAAATGCGACTTCACTCAGCGTCTAGCACTAGGGCCAAGGCTATTGCAAAAATTTTGAAAAAATATCCATAAAAAACGGTTAGAAAGGTTATTGCAGCAGTGGGCCCAATATTGCTTAGATCGGCTCTATTTTCCGCAATACCGATGGCGCCAACCAACAACTCCAACCAACAACCCCAACCAACCAAAGCACACAGCACCAGCGCCTAGGTTGGCGATCAAGTTGGTGGTACCGTCTTAGCCAGCGCAAAGCCCACCGCACCTAATACCACTAAAAGAGAGCTGATCGACTCAATAAAGGCAGGGATCCCAGCTGCCATGTCTATCACCCAAAGTGTTAGCGCCGTACAAATTACTAATCCCAAAATTTTAGTAATATTATTCCCCATTTATTATTATTCAGAGTATGTGCTCATCGCTGTTAAAGAGCGGCAAAGCAGCGTCCCCTTCGGCAAACACAATTCCCAAGACAATTGATACACCAACTTTTTGGTGGAGCTAACCAACGTGAATCACCTACCCCTCTTACTGTCCCCTCTTATCAAACAAAAAGGAGCAAAAAGCCCCGCCCACTGATCCGCGCAAGCAGTGCGGTGAGTATGAGGTGGCGATGCCAGAAAATTTGTCTGTATACAAAGCTCACTTTGCGTATATTGCCGCACCAGACTCAATCACCTTTTGATCAATCAGCGGAGCAGTACGAATGGGAAGATTACAAAGAGACTATGCAGGCCCTGTTGCGCCAGTCTCTACATTCCTACACGTATTGTATCGCCACGGTCTAACCATGGGCATCTTTGCCTGCTCGACAGCTTGGCTCCTTTCAACACCGACCGTGTTCTGGGATGCAATGGCAGGTTTTTCTGCCAGTCCTGCAAAATACCCCCTAGTTTTACTGGCAATTCTCGGATTTTTCTATGCAGTTCTAATGCGCAAGGGATTAACCTTAAATTCCATACAAGGATTCTGGATTGCCTACCTACTCTACATATCCACTGTGGAAGAACTGGCCTTTAGGCTTTTTCTGCCCCTTGTATTGGAATCATCTACAGGCCCAATTGCAGCCGTTGTGCTAAGTAATTTTCTGTTTGCCGGGCTGCATTACTTTACTCTACGCTGGAAATGGCAAAACTGCCTTTTCGCCTTTTTAGGAGGAATAGGTTTAAGTCGACTGTTGGATAATTCGGGCGATTTAACACTGCTGATACTGGTGCACTTTGTCGCCACATTTCTGAACACTCCTTCCCAGCCAGGAACAGTAAAGAAGTAGGCTAATACTCAAACCGGCTGAATTTGTCCGATGAACGCTGCTTTCTCCATTCACAAACGCAAAGCCATCAGCCCCTGGCCCCTGCTCAAAAAAAACGAATACAAAATTATCTGCGCAATAGCCCAGCTTTTAGCTGAAAGAGCATTTCAAACTTAACCACGTAACCCAGAGCCTCAGGCAAAAAAGGTGCTTTCGATATTCGTTGTTGCTCTATTGATTCGCAGTGACTTTCATTTTTAAAGTTATTACTATGCTTTTTAAAGTAACTATAAGAACTTGAATATGGATCCACGCACCCAACACCTGCTAACCGCCCCGCCGCTACCTCTATTGGCGCGAATGGCTACACCAAGTACCTTGGCATTTTTGGTCCAAGGCGTGGTTAGCCTAGCCGAGGTCTGGTTTATAGGACAGCTAGGTTCCATTTCATTAGCAGCCATTGCCTTAGCATTTCCACTTCTGATGCTCACGCAAACCCTCTCCGGTGGCGCAATGGGTGGCGCGGTCGCATCGGCCATTGCCCGGGCACTGGGCGCTGACGACGCGGCTCGAGCTGAGACTTTGGTTTGGCACGCGCTGGCTATGGGGGTTATCGGCGCGGTGGCTTTGTTTGTCATTTTTCTCATTGGCGGCGAAGCCTTCATCATGCTGCTGGGCGGCCGCGGTGAGGTACTGGAACAATCCTATACCTACGCATTAGTCCTGCTTTCAGGCGGCGTTTTCGTATGGATGCTGGGCATCACCAGCGCCATATTCCGGGGCATAGGTAATATGCAATACCCCGCATTGGCGATGATGCTCGGCTCAATCCTACAAGTACCCCTTTCCGGCTGCTTGATTCTCGGTGCCTACGGCTTTCCCCAATTGGGCATTGTTGGCGCCGCTGTTTCAGCAGTCGTATCTGGCTTGCTGGTCAGCATCGTGATGTTGCGCCACCTTGCCAAGGGCGGCGGCATTGTCAAATTACGTCTGTCCACACTGTCTTTCTCCAAAGCACATTTCGACGATATTTTGCAGGTTGCATTACCAGCATCACTGTCGCCAATTTTGACCATCGCCACAGTACTCATGCTCACGGCTTTCGTCGGTCGTTTTGGCGAGGCGGCGTTAGCAGGCTATGGCATTGGCTCGCGCATAGAATTTTTAGTTATTCCTTTAGTCTTTGGACTTGGTTCATCCATGACCTCATTAGTCGGCATGGGCATAGGCGCCGGCGACATTAACCGCGCCGAACGGGTTGGCTGGATTGGCGGCCTGAGTGCTGGGGTCATTGCAGGTGTGGTTGGCATAGTGCTGGCCATTTTTCCCGACGGCTGGATCGCACTGTTTACCCAAGACCCACTGGTCCATGCTTCAGCTAAAGACTTCATTCAAATCGCCGGACCCTGCTTTTTCTTTCAAGGTTTAGGCTTGTCTTTGTACTTTGCCTCCCAAGGCGCCAACGCAATGCTTTGGCCGGTGCTGGCAACCATTATTCGTGTTGCGGTGGCGGGTTGTGTTTCTTTCTCTTTAGGGTTTATCTTTGACGTTGGTCTAGTCGGCATCTATTACGGTTCTGCATTAGGCATGATTAGTTATGCAATTATCATTGCTGGCGCGCTGAAATTTGGTGCGTGGCGGCCATCAGCGAAATGAGTCGATAATTATATGGATAAGCAAACAAACGACGCCTTGATTAAGGCTCAGAGTCGGGCTCTTGTAACACCCCGAGTTAAACGCTCGGAATGTGGTATTGCCAGCGCCTTAGATCTTATGGGTGACAAGTGGACGCTGCTGATTATGCGCGACGCGCTGTTTTTTGACTGCAGAACCTTTGCTGATTTTTCCAATCGACCGGAGCGCATCCCTACCAATCTGTTGTCCGAGCGCCTCAAGCGGTTGGTGACTTTTGGCGCATTAAAAAAAGTTGCCTACCAAAGCAAACCCCAGCGATTTGAGTATGTGCCTACAAAACTGGGCAGCGAAATGAAGCCACTGCTGAAGACGTTACGCGCCTTCGGTGACGCTAATCTGTAGCCCGAAAGCAGGCGCTTGATACCCGCCAGTAGCAAGCATTACAGAGAAAGAGTTGCAGGCAAAAAATTGCAAAAAAATTGCAAAAAAAAGGTCAAATACCAAAGTAACTGACCTCCTTTTCTTTGCACCCATTCAGGTGTTTTCTCTTTTACTCAGCGGGCATTTAAACCATAAGCCTTGAGCAACAGGTGCTATCGCGCCATGTTGATCATCTTCAACTGAGTAAACTCTTTCAGACCTTCTATACCTAACTCATTACCCAGGCCAGACTGCTTTGAGCCACCAAAAGGTATGCCCGGATCTAACTCGGCATGCTTGTTGATCCATACGGTGCCGGTATTCATTTGGTTAGCTACGTCGTAGGCACGATCTAGGTCACTAGACCATACTGAACCACCCAAGCCGTAGTCGGAGTTGTTCGCACGAGCAATAGCGTCGCTTTCATCGCTGAAACGAATGACTGGTAACACGGGGCCAAATTGCTCTTCGTCAACAATACGACTGCCTTCCATAACATCTCGCACAATGGTGGGACGAATGAAGTAACCAGACTGATCAGGCACTTCACCACCGGCAACAATATTGCCATCTTGGCGCGCTGACTCAATCAACTCTTTGACTTTTTCGTACTGCATTTTATTTTGCAGTGGTCCAAGTTTAGTGCCTTGCTCAAGGCCGTCACCAATAATCGTGTCATTGGCAATGGCCGCCAATTCATCAACCACTTCGTCGTAAATTGAGTCGTGAACATAAAGACGCTTCATAGCAATACAGACCTGACCGCTATTTTGGAAGGCACTATCAAACAACTGCTGTGCAATCTTCTTCGGCTCAACGTCATCTAAAACGATACCTGCGTCGTTGCCACCCAGCTCAAGAGTAATACGCTTAATCAAGCCCGCAGCCCCAGCCATAACCTTGGCACCTGTAGCGGTGGAACCTGTAAATGAGATTTTGTTAACATCCGGATGAGCTGTTAAAGGCGCACCTAGATCATTGGCATCTGTGACGATATTCAATACGCCGGCAGGCACAATGTCTTTAATCAACTGGCCCAAACGCAGCGCGGTCAACGGCGTAGTTGGTGACGGCTTCAATACAACGGTATTGCCTGCAATTAATGCCGGTGGCACTTTAAAAGCCATCAAAATCATTGGGAAGTTCCACGGCACAATGGCGCCAATCACACCCAACGGCTTGCGGTGCGCTTCAACCTTACGAGTTTCACTGTCTTCAAGCACGTCAATGGGTAAATCTAACGAGGTGAAATAACGGAAAAATGCGGCGGTGCCGTACACTTCGCCAGTCGCGTCAGCCAGTGGCTTGCCCTGCTCTTGGGTCAACAACTGAGCCAGCTCTGCGCCATTGGCCTCAATGACATCGGCAATTTGTGAAACAACTGCTTTACGTTCGTCCATGCTGGTTTTACTCCAGCTAACGAACGCCGCCTTGGCCGCAGCTACGGCTTCATTTAACTGGCCTTCGTTTGCGCGAGGACAGTCCGCCAAAGTTTCCTCAGTGGCTGGATTCACCACCGCCATTGTCATGGCACCGTCGACCATTTGGCCGTTAATTAATAGTTGATAATCACTCAAAGCACTCTCCCAAAACTATTCTGATAAACGCTTACCTGCCAGCACTGGATAACATTGCTACTACTGCATCGGGCAGGCAACCCGTGAGATATGAATAGACCACGTTTTTCTGTTTGGGGCAATCTACAAAACTTGGAAAGCACTTGCCCCAAGCAATGCTACCGAGCAAATACGCCGGTACTTCGTGCTAGGCTGCCAATCGACAAATGCTTAAGGGGAGCTGAGTTGAAAATTATAAAGTGGTCATTGGGAATTCTGCTTGTGCTCACGGCTTTAGCCGGGATCTTTTTATTCAAAGGCGACATTCCTGCAGCATTAGTCGACACCAAGTACGCCAATGCAAACTCTCAATTCCTAACCATGAAAAATGGCAGCAGGGTCCATTATCGAGACCAAGGCAAGAAGGACGGCGTGGCTGTGGTTCTTATACATGGCGCCATGGCGTCCCTACACACATGGGAACCTTGGGTTGCCATACTCGGTAAGCAATACAGGGTCATTACCCTAGACCTGCCTGCCCATGGACTCACCGGAAGGGTGCCCAGTGCAGAATATGGCAGCGAGGCATTCACCCAAACCATCCATGGCGTGACCAACAACCTAGGATTAGAGCAATTTGTACTAGGCGGCAATTCAATGGGCGGCGGCGCAACTTGGCGGTACACCCTAGCCCATCCAGAGCGCGTAATGGCCATGGTGTTGGTGGACTCAGTGCCTCCCGGTAACTGGCAACGACCAAATGAGAATGAAAAAGAGAATGAGAAAGAAACGAACAAAGACAGAGAAAAAAAAACCTCGGTAGTCGGCTTTAGCCTAATGCGCCAAGACTGGTTTCGCGCCATGGCGCGCTATTTCGATCCCAAGCTGCTCATCGGTCAGGGCCTGCGCTCGGCCTACAATGATTCCCCCGTTGTTGATGAAAAACTCATCTACCGCTACTACGATCTAATCATGCGCGAAGGTACTCGTGGCGCAATACTCAGCCGCTCCCGCTCTTACCGCGGCGTAACATCCCAAGCTCCAGATCTGAGCGTACTCACCCAACCCAGCTTAATCATGTGGGGCGCCCAAGATGCTGTAATACCGGTATCACTCGTACCACTGTTTGAGCAAACATTGCCCAACACCACCACGGTAATTTACGACGATTTAGGTCATATCCCAATGGAAGAAGACCCAGAGCGCACAGCAAAAGATGTGGTTGCGTTTTTGCAGGCTTTGCAAACTGAGTAGTTACGCTGATTGGTAACCAATGTCGTCGGACAGCTCCAATGAATACAGGCACGTTGCTGTAGTTACTTACCCCAGACTTTGAGTTGTTCATTGAGTTAATCGTTGCGATAGTTGATGCGTTAGTTGGTGCGATAGTTGTTGCGTTCGAGCCCCCAGGCTGTCGCTCACCGTAGACGCTCGAGGTGAAACCTAGCAAAGCCCTAATAAGCCCTAGTAAGACCCAATAAAACCTAGCAAAATTTCACGAAGTTCAACCCAAAAACAGAACTGGTTGTTTCCACAAAATCATAAGTTGCATCAACACATACTACTTAGTAGCACTGATTAACAGTTTAATCATTGGCTTTCAAATGCCAAATTAATTGGCCTTTGCGTAACCGCCCATTATGTTCGTGGCAACCCTTCGCTAGCCTTCAATCTTGCATAGAAGAAGCATGCCGATAGCCCACATTACTCGTACCGGCCACAGCGGCTGTGATAAGTACCGTACGGCGCTCTGTTAATAATTCGATGGCGGCTGCGGCCTTTTTGATCAGAGCATCAAAGCGTCTCAGTTCTAGATCCAAGAATTCAACGATTTTTTGTTGCTGGAACAAATCCGGTACGGTAATTTTTAGTTTGCGCACGATATCTGCGTTAAAGTTCGTTTGGCTGGTAACATTCCCACCATCTCGTATAGCGTGGTAAGCCGCCATAAAAAAATAGCGTAAGTATTCATTAGATATTTTCTCGTTCACTCTAATTGCTGCGCATGCTTGATTGTAGGTTGCCGCAATGCCTAACAAGGCCACGCGCCCTCGAGTAATACCTTGCCCATACATCGCCATCAAAAGTGTTCCCGGTGGCGACAAGGTTACCGCCGAGTTAGCGGCAGCCTCTGCGGTTATGTACTCTTCGGCGTAAGTAATTTCCGTATACTTCACTTCGCCTGTTTTAATCCACGGTATGTCGCCATGCCAGTATTCTGCTTTCGACCGATCTGGTGTTGCCCCGGAAGAAACGATTGCATAATGGCCTAATGAGGAAACACCCCATTGCGCTGGCACCTCACCCAACCACTCAACGCCGGAGTCGCGCATGCCAACATTGGCATCCAGTCCCTTAGTAACAGCATGGCAGATCACAGTTTGACGTTTTTCCTTTAGCAGCTCGATCAACTGTTGGTGCTTGTCTAGCAAAGTGTCAATTTTTGCGGCTTTGCAGATCGAATAGTTCGCGACTGAGGCCCGGCTTAAGCGCAGTTGCGACAAGCTCTACTACAGGTTTTGCGCATGCGATCAGGGTTGCACCCACAGCAGGTGCGACTATAACTCCGTTACGAAGTTAGGTTGCTGCAACATGGACCGAGAAGGATTCGTGGTCGGCCCTTGGTTTGAGAGTGGGAGTGAGACTGGGAGCGCACGATGAACATTGCACCGGAAAGCACCCAGATCTACACCCTAATGTATATGCAGAACTTATTTAGAGGGACTGCCAAAATAGCCGCAGTTAAGAGCAATGAAGCAAAAAAATGGTAGGAGAAGCAAATAGCCAAATACCAGAATAGAAAGCATCAATAAGGGATAGCGAAAGTCGCTGAAAACTATTACAACAACTGACCTATTTCGCGCCCAAAACCCCAATTAGTCGTTTATCGCTCCATAAATAATGTTCTTCAGCTGGCCTCGAAAATTGAATGTGGCCGAAGGCATTAGCTGGGTCATAAAGACCACATAGAGATCTTCCACAGGATCCACCCAGAATATAGTAGACGCGGCGCCGCCCCAGTAATAATCGCCGGCGCCAATGGTACCCGACGACACTTCATCTAAAGTACTGGCGAAACCAAGGCCAAAGCCTACGCCTTCATAGGCAGTTTCGGAAAAAGAACCCATAGCAGCCTGGCTTAAGTCTTGGCCTTCAGTAATATGATTTTTGGTCATCAGTGCCAGCGTTCGACTGCCAATAATCTCTTTGCCGTTGTAGTTACCTTTCTGCCTGAGCATTTCGCAAAACTTTGCATAATCTACTGTGGTGCTGACTAAGCCGCCGCCGCCTGAGGGAAAAGTCGGTGCCTGACGGTATTTGCTGGTTTGAGGGTCATCCAGCAGCTTGAGCGACTTGTCACGCCCGCGACCGTAGTTGGCTGCAAACCGACCGAGCTTGTCTTCTGGTACCCAGAAGGCGGTATCTTGCATGTCTAGGGGGTCGAAAATGCGCTCTTTAAGGAAATCTTCAAACTTTCGACCAGAAATAAATTCTACCAAACAGCCGCACACATCGGTTGCTAGGGAATACAGCCACTTTGAACCGGGGTCATAGCGCAATGGCACCTGAGAAAGTTTTTCTGCAAAGCTGCTAACGGTTTCGCCGTCACCTCTATCAACGCCGAGCTTTTGATAAACTTCGTCTACTGGCTGTGAATCGCCGGGCAGTAATGCTCCGTAGGTGAGCCCTGACGTATGCGACAGTATATGTCGCATTGTCATGACTGTTTGGGGCGCGCGGGTTTGCATATCTTCCCCACGCCCTGCTACCCACACTTGTTGCCCTTTCCACGACGGAATGAATCGAGACACTGGATCATTGAGCTGAAACTTACCTTCCTCAAACAACATCATCAGCGCAATAGAGGTAATAGGTTTCGTCATGGAATAGATACGATAAATCGTGTCATCTTGAACCGGCTTGCTGCGCTCTCGGTCCATGTCGCCAAAGGATTTAAAGTATGCGGGTATGCCCCGCCTAGAAACCATGACCTGGCAGCCAGTGATTTTTCCAGCATCTAAATAGTTTTCGTGTAAATGCTGTTCTATACGCTCTAGCTTCTTAGCAGAAAAACCTGCCGCCGTTGGATTCAATTCCATCAATATCCCCTTCAATTCTCGAAGCTGAGTTCAGCTGTTTTACTCAAAACTCAGCGAGTAAAGTATCGCCTGTCATCAACTAACGCTTTAAACTTTCTAAATCAAAAGCCGCCAGCAGGTCAGATGCCTTTTTGACGTCCTCCACTGAGAGGTCACTGATAGCACTTAACACTTCTGACAAGCCCATTTTGCCGCCCAGCAATTTGGCCCAAGCCGCCTTGGTTATTGACAGTTTTAGATCACACTGATCATAGGCCACTACCGCTGCTACTTGGTTACGTATCATCAGACCCGCAGAGCCGCCATCGTCAAATTTAAAACCTATGCTGCCCTGCACTGACTTAGCCAATAGTGGATCTAGTAAAACCCGCAAAATGGGTACCCAGCGATCTGCTGGCCCACTGAGCACTTCTTGCTCGCGGAAGCGGTGAATCTTAAAACGTGTGAGATCAATGCTGCCATCTAGCTCCAACGCTTGGGTTAAACACCAGTTACGAATGTTTGCTGCGCTTGAGCAATAGGCGACCGCACGAAGAGCCGAAGCGAGGCGTAATTTGTCTTGGGCGGCATCAATTGGGTCTTGGACGAATACCAGATAGCTGCCCACTTCTAAAGCCCAACGATAGTCTTCTTCGCTTAATGCAGTGTCGAACAAGGCGCGAGCCGCGTCTCTGCCGCCGAATGCCGCAATCATTTTGCCAGCGCGTTCCGGCTGTGGTGTTGGAAACAGTTTACTGGGATCTTCGTCAAACCATCCGAACAAGCCGGTATAAACCTGCCTAACGTGGTGCTCAACTACACCGTATAGCTGTTGGGTTCTAAAGTCGTCTTCGTGATTCAGTGGCAACTTTATCCGCTCAATGGCTTGGTCTATGGTCAGGCCTTGATTCGCTGCGCGAACCGTTTGGTCCCAAATAAACTGAATTGAATCTCGATAGCGCAGGATTGATGCTTTGACCTCAATACGGCCAGACATTGGCGGCCCATGGGCACCGATCTGGTGTTCAACATTGAGGTCTGCCAGCGCGTCCAGCCCTTGCAGCAATACCCGGGGGTCTCGATACTCTTCACCGCGAATGGCAAAAATATTAAACAGTGTGGGCCAAAATATATTGTTCACAGCCAGGTCTAGTTGGGGGAAGCAAATATTCACTGAATCTGTGGCGTCCGACGGCGCGGGATAAAAAACCACATCAAGACCAGCAATAGTGACCTGATTTTGTTCGGTGAAGGTATGGGTAGCAGGCATGTGGCCTGGCGTATAGGGCGCATGGGATGGGTTGCGGTAAAAGCGCCCCAGCCCGATATTCACAATGGCATCGGGACCGGATTGCGGCAGCATCATGGCAAATTGATGCACCATTCCCCTCGAACCTCTGGGACCAACTTCGCCGCCAAACCGAGTGAGATTTGCTGCAATGCCGTCATGTCCATAAATAGGGAAATTGGCATCGCCCCTGTCTTCTACAATGGCCGTGGTGCCGGCTACGTAATGAAAGTGTGTGTAAATACAGGCGACTATGGGCGCGTCGGTTTGTTCGCGAAGCTTGGCAATGGCGTCGCGCATCTCTTCCTGACACTCACCGGTATCAATGGCAATGATGCCCTCTGGCCCTCTAATAAATGTTTGGTTAGATAGCCCGTTACCGACGTAACACCAGGCGCTGTCGCCTATTTTGTAAAAGGTCTCTTTGAGGCGCTCTGAATGCGCTAGGTGCTGGGGGTGGGCAGTCTGCCCGGCCGAACCTGTAGCTACTTCGCCAACTCTAAACGCTTGCGTTGAATTACTCATTACCGACACTCCCCTAATTTTTCATTACCTTAACCCACTTGCGCATCGCGACAAAGCGGCGGCGCAAAGACCGCACAACTAGCCGCTAGCGGGCTCAGTAGAATGCCGCTGCCAACCTGTCATCATTGACAAAATATCAGTTAAATTAGCTACTTAGGGGATATTGACGCTCACTGCGAGTGCAATTGAGCGTACCAACTTATTTAGAGCCGGCCTGGTTGCCGGCAGCACGACCAACAGCAAATGCATAGCGGTTGAAGGCATCTAGTTATGCCCGAGTCTAAGTCGGACCTGCCACCGTCTTAAGCCTATGCGGGGCCACCCACACTCAGGCGCTAAGGTCGGTTTAGAAGTGTTCTCGCGAACTTGTATAAGGTGGCGTGATGTTTTTATCAATCCAACCATCTGGGTCTTGTCTGGGCAGGCTATAGCTGGGTTCACCCTTGCAACTGATGCGATACATCAGCCGTACGTCCGCTGGATCGTTAATGACGCTCTTGCAAGCCGGTGCATTGTGTAGGGTAGCAAAGTTGCTCCAAAGTGTGACATCGCCGGTCTTGTGTATATGGTCGTAACGATATTTAGACTGCAGAACATGAGCTTCGAGACGATCCAAAAACAGCCGCGATTCATCTCCCGACAAACCATCTACTTCTGCCGGCGCAATGTTTTTACCACGCGACGCCCACACCGAACTATGCAATGACTTCACCCCAGTTCTTGGATTGGTATAAACAAGGGGAATCAACCAACCAGGCTCATCCACACGCAAACGTCGCCGCACCATTTGCGCATCAAGGGCTTTTTTATCTTTGGCTGAAAGATCGGCGTAGGCCGCTGCGGTGTCCGTATAAGCGGTTTCACCATTCAGCGGCAAAACATTGCGCCGCTGCGTGAGTTCAGGAGAAGAGTCCACATGATAATAGCCGGCTGCTCGGGGTTGAGGGCTAACCCAAGTGCCCTCTGGACTATTGCGAGTTGTTGGCGCTGCTTGAACGTAAAACATACTGGTGGATAGCGGCACCGGCTCAAACTCAATGTCAGTATGCCAGTGCAAACTACCCATGCTCTGCTCCTGGGCACCGGGGCCACTGCCGAGCAGATTGGTCACAATGTATACCGCAGGGCTGTTCGCATCTTCTATACATTGAAAATCGTTAGGAAACGCCTGATTGCATTTTGTGTGTGTTTGTTCGCTGGTGGGCGGCAATGCCAGCGGAGCGTTGCTATTTTTATACTCAACATAGTTAGCATAATTTTTTGGGTGTGGAATGGGCGCGCCAAAGTGATTGGCAAGCCGCTCAAGGTATGCCAGCCGAAAACTACTCTGGTCTTGGTCTGGGAAGGAAATAACGCTAAAGCGATCTAAAAGATCCACTACCAAACGAGACTGCTCTGGGTTTAGCGACTGCGTTAGATCGACGCCATAAATACGTCTACCCATACGTGTATCATCCACCAGTGGCGCCGTGGACGTATTGGTACCGAATACTTGTTTGAGTTCAGCACCGAACTCTGCAATAGATTTAGCGCTCATCTTATTCCCCCATTTACCTTCAAAAATTTCGCTCTAGTGCGCCACTTTCATTGCACGCGGTGGCCGCACCACTATCTCTGCGACGTTCACTTCAATAGGCTGAGTCACCGCATACAATACGGCGTTGGCCACATCATAGGCGTTACCCAGCAACTGCTTAGCGTTCTTTTGGAGTTGGTCCAGCACCTCTGGTGGTAGGTGCTCGCCTTCCTTGGCCTCAAATTCCATGCCAGACAAGGAGATACTTTTGTTCACAAACTCACGCGGAAAGTGCCGCGCAAAATTGGTTGATGTTGCGCCGGGCATTACATTGGTCACGCGAATGGTGTCTTCTTCTAGCTCGTCGCGCAGGCTAGACGAAATCACATTCACCGCGTGCTTAGTGGCGCCATATACCCCTGAATTATTGCGTTGTGCTGAAACTGAGGAAATATTCACGATATGACCTTCTGCACTACAACTGCGCATGGCCTTTACAGCAGCTTGGCAACCAACAATCAAGCCAAGCACATTTGTTTCGAGCATTGTGCACCATGATTCTGGATCACCCTCCATAATAGAACCTGGAAATTCTAGTCCGGCATTGTTCACCATTATGTCTAATCGACCGGTGGCGGCCATAGCACTGTCGATAAGCGCCTGCACTTGTGCAATGTCGCGAATATCACCAATTTCAATGCTGGCAACACCACCGAGCTTTTCTATATTTTGCTTACTCTCTTGCATAGCATCTGCATTGCGCCCCGCCAAAAACACATGAGCACCAGCTTCACCCAGCTTTTCAGCAATTGCGCGGCCAATACCACTAGATGCGCCCGGAACGATGGCAGTATGCTTTGCGAGAGGTTTTGAATTGCGCATGATAGATCCTTGTGGCATTGGGTTGAATTTAAAGTAATTGGCGATCTAACAACAAAATGACAAATTATGCGTATTTTGTCAATTGTCTAAAATGTACAAAGCATTCCTCGACGAACGCCATAGTGTTTGACAAGATAACAACATGACTAAAGATAACGCCGCTAAAGACCGCTCCAGTAAAGACAAGAAACGCGACGCAATTCTAGACGCTAGCAACCAGCAGTTTAGAACTTACGGCTATAGAAAAACCTCCATGGATGACATAGCCAAGCACATAGGTATTTCCAGGGCGTCCCTCTACTCCTACTTCGCAGACAAAGACGATATCTTTCGCGAAGTCGCTATGCGGATTCATGAACAAGCATTGGCAGCTACTGAAGTTTGTTTGCGCGTCACAACTAAGCATCAGGAATTTTCAACCCGCATCAAAAACGCGCTAATGGCTAGACACAGCCCCTTCCAGGAGGCAGTTACCTTGTCGACACACGGCGGCGAACTCTTTGATGAGTACAGCCGTCTGTGCGGCGATATTGTTGCCGACTCTAACCGCCGCTTCCAAGCCATGCTGGTAAAAGCCCTTAACGCAGCCGTGAAAAAGGGTGAGATTAATCTAAAGGCATCTGGGGTTAGTGCGATTGCTGCGGCAGAAATACTCAACCTGTCTGCAGCAGGGCTTAAACATGGTGCATTAGATATTGCGACATTTGAAAAACGCGCAAAAGACTTGGTGAACCTTTTTGTTACTGGACCAAGCAAGGCAAACGAGGGTTAGATTCAACCATCTCAGCTCGTCTGCCGCTCTACTACAACCCTGCCGCCACCCATGAAGGCCCAACCTGCGCACCAACTTGCGCTCGCCTTTATCTGATTTATGTAGAGTGTCCTACCAGGGCGTTAACTGCTCACACCCGACTGATATACTGGCTCACTTAATACTAAAAAGTAATCCGCCCAATGACCAATACTGCCAAGCCCGCCAAACTTTCACCTGCCGCTGAGGCCTACGTGTGGGGTTTCCCCTTAATGTCTGTGCACCGCACTCGATTGTTGCTCTGCTCAAAAACAGACACTGGTAGCATGAATCATGTCGACGATTTGGCAACCCCCAACGACCGCGCCATTGTGGTACCCAACAACGACACCCTTTATTCGTCTGCATGGTATGACCTGCAATATGGCGACCTAAGCATTGACGTGCCGCCCATGGACCACGCGGGCAGATACTGGAACGTAATGGTCTTAGACGGCTACACAAATGTTGCCTACGTCTGCCGTCGACACCACGGCGTGGCCGGCACACGGGTGCGGGTGACATTAGACCCAACAACCCCACCTGCTAACGACGACAGCGATGTAGTGACCATTGGCACACCCACCGCTTGGGTCATTATTAGGGTGCTGGTGGAATCTCCAGAGGACATCGACACCGCCCGGGCGTTGCAACGCGGCATCCAAGTGACCGCTCCCAGCAACCACCCTAATCAGCGCACTGAGCGCGCTGGTCGTGCAACGGCTATTGCAAAATCTGGCGCAGATTTTTACACCGAGCTGAAAACCTATATAGACATAGACCCACCGGCACCTTGGCATCCGCCATTATCGCCAGCGGCACAGGCCATAGTTGACGATCCTTTTAGCGTTTCAGAGGCCGAGTTGATTGCTGGCGTCGTGGAAGGAGAGCGGCATATTGTTGGTCTTAATCAAGCCGACAACGTGAGCAAAAACGGTTGGAGTACTGGTCGCAGCGCCACTGGTTTTGGTGCAGACATATTGCGCCGCGCAGCGGGCGCCAAATTTGGCTTAGGCGGTCACCAAGCCATAGAAAACAGATCTTATGTGGCGCAAAACGATTCTGAGCAAGAAAAACTTGACGGCACTCGCCCACTGCAACTTAGGTTCGAAGCCAATGCCCTACCACCCTGCAGCGCCTTTTGGTCGTTAACGGCTTACGGCAGTGACATGTATTTGGTAGAAAACGAAATAGACCGCTGGTCTATTAGCGACCGCACGCCCGGACTAGTTTATGACGCTGACGGCAGCCTAACCATTACCTTGAGTGCAGAACGGCCTTTAGAGATTGCTAACTGGCTGCCAGTACCCAGCGGACCTTATTTACTGGGCATGCGCGTTTATGAGGGACACGAAGAAGTGGTCAGCTGCGATTGGTTCCCACCTAAGACTAATTAGCTAAAAGACTAAAAGACTAAAAGACTAAAAAACTGACAAACTGGCTGACTATCGATCTACACCCTCGCGCAAAAATATCTAAAACGGGCGATCACCTTGAATGGTCACGCGCTCCATTATGCGCTCGTTGGGATAATAGTCCGCACTAGCATAGTGCTGGGCTGCGCGATTGTCCCAAAACGCTATAGAGTTTTCGCGCCAGCGAAATCTACATTGATGCTCAGGCTTAGCAGCCGTAGCAAACAACTTTTTTAACAACGGCCTAGACTGCGTGTCAGGCATACCCTCAATACCAAGGGTAAACAATCCATTCACGTATATAGATTTGCGCCCACTAACGGGATGCGTACGAACAATGGGATGCGTCACTGTTGGGTAGTCTTTTGCATACTGGGCAAGTTCTTCATTGCTGGCGCCGCGCTTGATCAGCGCCTGTCGCAGCGGTTCAAAGGCATGAATTGCTTTGCGCCCTTCAATAAGCGCACGCGTGGCGTCATCAAGATCTGCATAAGCGGCTTCCATATTAGCGAACAGCGTATCGCCACCCACTTCAGGCACTTTTCTGGCGATCAAAATTGAGCCCAAAGAAGGTTCAGCTCGCCATGTCACATCAGAATGCCAAAACGCAGTGCCCGCTGGCGGCCGTTCGGCGTCATTGTGTAATACCAACACTTCAGGAAAGCCTTGCTTGGGCTGAATCGGATGAACTTCTAGCACACCAAATTGTCTGGCAAAGGCTAAGTGCTGCTGAGTATCTATGGGTTGGTCACGAAAGAAAACCACCTTGTACTGCAGCAACTGCTGACCAATCCAAGCAACCGTTTCCTGACTAAGAGTTTGTGCTAAATCGACACCTGAAATCTCAGCGCCAATGGTCGGTGTCATCGCATGTAGGTGCAGCATTATTACTTCGAAATAATTAGACACCTACATTGTATTTATTATCTGCGGCATTGATAGAGGGTCAGAATTCGCCGATTAACGCCGAAAAATGCCGCACCTCGTCGAACATTAAAGCATCACGCAGATCTAGCAAATGTAGGCAACAGACAATATTTATCGGCAGCGGCTTACTCCCTGATTGAGCGCACCTTTAGCCAATCTGCCTCAAGGTTGAATTCGCCGTCACGGCCATCGGAGATCATAATACCCACTTGTTCAATGTTCGCTGGATCAATGGGCGGCTCGTTAAGTTTACGACCACGCCAACTGGCCTGAAACTGCTCAATAGGCAATACAACTTCCTGCCATTGGCCTGGTTGAGTCACAAAATCCATACGGTAAGAAATGCGCTGATTTTGCGGACGCAGCAGTAAGGTGTAAGAACGACCATCAGTGCGCACGCGCAGCGCGAAATGAGTGAATCCGTCCAAGCCAAAGTCCATCAAGCCACTACGAATGGAGGCAAAGCCACCACCGTTGGTATTGGTCACGCCGCTGAAGTTGAGTACACCGTCCGCAAGGTTAAAGTCACTGCGTGAACGGCCACCCATCACGCCATCGTTGACCACACGCCAGGCTAAATCCGCAGATTGCGTGTCGAATGAAGTGAGCAAAATTTCTTTTGTCGTACTGGCTACAGCGCCTGCGGGGGTGGTTACAAGCAAAGACATAATGAGCAACATTTTTGTGATTTTCATCACAGCAACCTACACGCGCCTGTGTGAAAGCGACGTTTAGAGTATTTGAATGAATATTAAGATCTGCACAGACAGCCTGCGCAGATTCACCTTTTAATTATGCGCCTAGCTGGGACCCTAACTCAGCTCTAAGCCTTTCAAATCACCTTTGCTGCGCCATTTTTTCATCAGCCCAAAAAACTCAATAGGGCCACCGCCGTACATATTGTTCTGCGGCTTAGCATTGCCTTTACCTTCATTGTTGTAATACCCAGGCGTACACTTTGCTTGAAAGTCAGCGGTGAGTCGCGCTTTCTCAATAATCGTTTGTACCCACGCTTTTTCGGCGGCTTCACTGGCTTCAATGCGCTTTGCGCCCCTCTCTCCAGCCATTGTCAAAATATGCGCAAGGTGCACACTTTGCTCATCTAGCGAATAGGTGTAGGTTGCGGTGAAACCTGATTGCGCTGGCCCAAAGAAAAATGCATTAGGGAACCCTTTAGTGTGCATGCCATGAAACGTAGACAGACCGTCAGCCCATTTTTCAGAGATAGACTGTCCAGCAACACCATTAATCTGGTATCCGGCTCTGCGTGCATAGTCTGTACCCACCTCAAAGCCGGTGGCAAAAATAATGCAATCTACCTTGTACTCTTCGCCGTTAAAGACAATGCCGTCTGCGGTAATTTGGTCTACCCCTTTGCCGTCGGTATTCACTAGCGAGACATTGGGTAAATTGAATGTGGGTAGGTATTCGTCATGGAAACAGGGGCGCTTACAGAACTGACGATAGTATGGCTTTAATGCCTCTGCAGTTTGCTCGTCTTCAACCACTTGGTCGGCACGCGCACGCACGCCTTCCATTTTTTGGTAATCGGCCAATTCCATTTCTCTGGCTAGATCCATGTAGTCGGTGACTTTCTTGGTCATATACGGCTTAAAGCCCTGCTTATAGCGTTCTCCTGATGCAATTGAGGTCAGTGCCCAAAGTGCCATACGCGCTTTTGAAGGGGCCTTGTCTTGCAAATTACCAAAGAGTAAACGAAACGCTTCGGTCCAGCCGTCTGACACTAGGTCTTCCTTGACGGCTCCGCCAACCATGATGGATTCAAAATTGCGGCGTCTTTCATCGTGCCAGCCTGGCGCCTGCTCCTGCATCCAGTTGGGATCGGTAGGCTTGTTATTACGCACGTCGATTGAAGACGGCGTGCGCTGAAAAACGTACAGATGCTCGGCAGATGCACCCACGTGGGGTACACATTGCACTGCCGTTGCGCCGGTGCCGATCACTGCCACGCGCTTATCTGCCAGCCCGGTCAAGCCGCCATGGGCGTCTCCACCGGTGTAGGCGTAGTCCCATCTACTGGTATGAAAAGTGTGTCCTTTGAAGTCGCTAATGCCTTTTATGGCGGGCAGCTTGGGTCTGTTCAGCGGCCCGTTGGAGTGCACAACAAAGCGCGCCTTAAGGGTGTCTTGCCTGTCGGTTGCTACAATCCAGCGGCCTTGGGACTCATCCCAGTCTGTGGAAGTGACCAATGTTTGCAGCAATGCGCCCTCATGCAGCGCGTATTTCTTCGCAATCACACGACAGTATTCTAGGGTTTCCGGTGCGTTGGTATATTTTTGCTTGGGTACAAAGCCGGTGTTTTCTAACAGCGGGAAATACACGTAAGACTCGATATCACAGGACGCGCCTGGATAACGGTTCCAGTACCAAGTACCACCAAAGTCGCCGCCTTTTTCGATGATTCTGAAGTCATCAATGCCTGCTTCACGTAGCCTAGCCGCTGCAAGCATGCCACCAAAGCCACCACCAATAATGACCACTTCCACTTCTTCCTCAATGGCCTCACGCTTCAGCTCACTGTCTATGTACGGGTCTTCAACAAAGTAGGCGAACTCACCTGTGACTTCTTGGTATTGGTCGTTGCCATCTACCCTAACTCGCTTGTCTCTCTCTTCTTGGTATTTACGGCCCAATGCCTCTGGATCAAAGTTAAAGCTTTTGGCGTTCATGAAGTCCCCTACTTAGAATTTTTTTGATTTTTTCCAAGTGGGGAAGGTATCGAAAAAACAGCCTTGCGCCAACCCACTCATACAGCCTTTGATCAGGCCGTCAAATTCCAGATCTGCTAGGAATATGGGTTATAACTCTACGGGGAGAATTTTGTGTATCGGCAAACTTGAGCACATCTTCTGCCACGCGCTGTTTACCTTCTGCAGAATTATAAAATTTATTGCGTAAATCGTCCTCGCTGGCAAAACAGCAGAGGGCCAAGCCGTTCCAGTGCGCACCAGCAAATCGGTGCACAACCGTCAGCTGATAATAGTGGCTCATAGCGGTATGCACTTCTAGCGCGAGCGCGCCATGCAGCTCATGCCAATGCTTGTCTGCCGCCTTAGGACCAAGTTCTGCACTGGCCACCATGGGGAAAATACCTACACTGCCCGGCAGCTGATCTGAACTGAGGGTGCTCAAAGGCTGGTTTTTCAGGGTGCGCTCGCTGACTAGGTATAAACCTACATCCGCGCGCGCCTTAAGGTCGATAAGAATTGGCGAAGCGCCGAGCACAAGGGCAGCAAAGGGTAAATGCTGGGTGTCTTCCATGGATGCCTCGAACATTAGGCTTTGGCTTAAATCAGCCACTTTTGCCGCTACTGCTTTATCTGTAAACACTGCTGCTATTTTTAGTACAGACATGTGAATTCTCCTTAAGTTGTTTTATCTCCCGGGGCGCGGATCACATAGCGTGGTTTATCCGCACTCAACCTAATCCAACTTTTACCGCTCTCCATTTCTGCCATGAGCTCAATCACATCCATAGCTAAAGCCTCAGGGGCCATGAAACGTGCGTCTTGGGTTTTTTGCGCGTGAGGGATAATTGCGGTGTCCACGGCCCCTGGGCAAAGGGCATGAATAGTAATGCCGCGTGTTGCCAGATCTGCGGCGAGGCTACGCACCAAACCCACTACTGCATGCTTACTCATGGCATATAGCGGATCCACTGCATAAGGCGTTACACCGGCAAGAGAAGCGGTTACAACAATGGCCGCACCTGAGGACAAAAGGGGTAAAAGCGACTGCAAACCAAATACCACACCATCAACATTGACGCTCATCATGCGTCGATAACGCTCTAGGGTTACCGCTTCTAATTGATAGTCAGACATAGGTGCGTGGGGGGGTGCAATCTGTATGCCCGCGTTCAAATGAATATGTGTTGGCGCCCCAACGTCTGCTTTGGCTAAATTTAAGAACTCGACCAATTGTTGCCACTGCCCGGGGTCACTGATGTCACAGTGCCGATACATTGCACCGGTTTCATCTGCCAGCGCTAAACCTTTGTCATCATCCACATCCAGCGCAAGTACATTAGCACCAGCGTCTCTTGCGGCCCTAACAACTGCTGCGCCGATCCCCGACGCTGCTCCAGTAATGACCCAAAAAGCTGTGTTGTTGCTTGTGTTCATGCTGAGATCTCCCCGGGGTTAAGTATTTGACCAAACTACTTACTGACGTTTTCTCGATAGCGCTCGCCGCGCTGCGCCGCCAAGCTGTAAGCCGCTGCGGTTTCAGCTTCCACTTCCTCGCGCTGCTTTTCACTCAATTCTTTGAACTCCTCAACCCACCAACGACGTGTCACTTGTGGGAAGGTGCCCATTCTATTCACACAAGCATTAGCGCCACGATCACGTCCTGCCTTATAGCCAGCCGCTCCCTCAACAGAAGCCTTAGATTTGCCAAAGGGTATTAGGTCGCCTTCCATCTTTGGCAACAAAAAGTAAGGCATAGATACCCGTGTCTCGCCTTTAGGGATTAGCGTGGTGTTAACACGGTGCAGGGTTGCTGAGTAGCGCCCTTCGCTCAAATGCATCAGGGTGCCGCCGTTGTTGCCAATCACCGATCCGGGAATAACCGGCACAGAATATTCTCCGGGTGCCGTACGGCAAGTTACCGGCGCGTCCATCCAACGCCCCTCCCCCGCCACCACCTGTAAACCGGGACGATCATTAATCAATAGGGCGACAAACGGCGGGCCATCTATATGAGCGCCAACAGTTTTGCTATTGAACTGCTGATACGAGGCGCGAACTTGTTCTTGTGCTTCTTCTGTAAACACATCAAGGCTAAAGTTGTGATTTAGGCTCGCCGCAAGGTCCGGATCATCAAAGTCAAAATACTCGCGAAACTGCGCAGGGTCTTCGCCAAGCGACTCAACAATTAGTTCTCCTAACTGGTGGGTCAAACGGTGGTAGGTAAGATTCAGTTCTTCTATCAGCGGTTGAAAGTCTGGCATTGAATCTGACTTGGGCCAAGTGTTGGGTCCACGAAACAAACGCTTATGAATGGGTTGGGCGACATCATCGTGAGCACACACAGGTTGCTGTTCAAACCCGTATTGAAAATTTTCAATGACCTGACCCTGACCACGATCTGCAGGTGTGGGTAGGGTATAGCCGCGAAAGTACGGCGTATTGGAAATATGCGCAGTCTTTTTAATATCCATGGGCGCGTCAAAAAAGCCGCGAACTTCACCAAAGGCACGTTGCTGAAATGCCTCACCTAAACCCGGCGCATTGGTTAGGACCAAAAAACCGCACTCTGAAAGCGCGTAACGCAGGTCTTGCATGAACTTGTCTCGATCGCTTTCAAGGTCAAGCCAATTAACGGTGGGAATCTCATTCAGATCCCCGGACTGATCTGTCTTTGTTTCAGATTGGTCCTCTGTTTTATTTTCTGCTTTATTTTCCGCTTTATTTTCTGAGTGCGCCAAACCGCTTATCTCCCCTCAATTTGCAATAAAGCTATTACACGGCCGAAAAAAAAGCAAAGTCTTTAGCACTTAGGTTTTACCACCAAATTCGCTACCGATGCGTTTACCTGTTGTGAGCTGCGTTAACGCCTATAGCGAACCATCAAAGCGGCGCATAAACCAATCAAATCATTCAAATCATTCAAATCATTCAAACTATTCACATCCGTTGAGATTGGCGCGGCGCTACCGTTGGGTAAAAGCAAATTCGACGCTCAGCTACCGGCCTCAATCTTGAGCAATATCATCGCATCCCTTGAGTGAAATACCATGGCAACCACGGCGATCATCAACAGCCCAGCTGCACTGAGAAAATAGCCTTCAATGTCTACTGCAGCGATGTCACCACGCCATAATGCCAACAGCATTAACTGATAAATAACGCCGAACACGCCGAGGGATATGGAGCAAACTTTCAGCGACAAGGCTTCACTATAAAGTGGCGCCGCAACCAGTAAGGCGAACACTGAATAGAGCCAGAAACCCAGATAATCGAAAGATGTATAAAGCGAAAAGGGTACAGAAACATTCAATAGCCGCAGCAAAGGATCCGCAAGATCAGCATTCGCTGCACCACTTGCAATGGCGTCAGCCAGCAGCGGTATCGTCCAAACGGCAATAAACTTGGGGATGATGAAGGCCATAACCGACATCAGCACAACCATGGCCGCGAGAATGGCCCGCAGCGGGTTGACGCCCACTATGCGCCAAGCAAGCGCAAAAAACACACCCGAGAAACTGAGCATTGCGATAATTTGATTTACCCAACCGGCAATAAAAACACCTCGGTTCGCATTCAACCAGGCCAAGCGATCTGCATGTTCAGCGGAGAAACCACCTGGCGCGTCCAGTGGGGTAAAAACGGTCACTACTGCCGTCACTATCGCCATGATCGCCGACCAAAAACCCAGTTTGTATATTGAATAGCTGAGTCTGTCGTTAATAGAAGTTGTTAGAGTCAAAGTTTTTCTCCATATCTGGCATCAATAAATTTCATCACCACGGCGCTCACATCCGCTCGATCACTTTCCCAGCGTCTACCGCTGCCGGTAAAAAGCGACCCCGCTTCTAGCATTGCCAGCAAGGCCAAAGCCTCAGCCCGCGGCGCCTCACTACCTTCTAGCGCCAGGGCGTTTTCAAAAGTTGTTAAAAATTCTGAATAAACGTCGTCGAGTAAATCTGCTACCAGCGGCTCAACTTGCTGCATCGCCCATAACTGAGGCCAAAGCCTGTCGCTTAGCTTGGCATCCTCGGCCGGTTCACTGAGCATGAACAAAACACAGTCACGCACCCTAGGCGCGCCACCCACTTGAATCGCGGCAAAGGATTTTCGGTAGTGACCTGCAATGTGGGTGACCAAGGCCCTCACCATGTCTTCCCAAGTTCTAAAATGGTATTGCAATGCACCTAACTTCAGCCCACTTGCTCTGGCTAAGGCGCGCATGGTCAGGCTGCTATAGCCCTCATCGGCGATGATCTCGATGGCAGTTTGCAAAATTTGTTCTTTGCGCTCACTCAATGTGGGTGAACCTCAGTAGTTGACATGTCAATCGACATGCTAGAACCTGTCATGCGACATGTAAAGCGATATGTAAAGCGATATGTAAAGCGATATGTAAAGCAACATTTAGCAAGAAATGTAAACCAACGGAAGTGTTTGGAGATAACAATGGCGAAAAATATAGGCCGTAGAGACTTTTTAAATGGCGTGGTCATCGGTGGCAGTGGTCTATTTCTACAAGGTTTCGGCACCGACGTAAAAGCGTTAGCCAAAACGCCAAGCGGCACAACCGCAGCGGTTAATTCACCCTCTCCTTCTACTTACTATCCGCCAACCCTCACCGGCATGCGCGGCAGTCATAAAGGCTCTTTCGAGGTCGCCCATGCACTGGCTTGGCGCGGCGAAAAACCCGCGCGGTACCAGTCTCTAGATGAGCACTATGACTTAGTGGTTGTCGGCGCGGGTATGAGTGGCTTGGCGACCGCCTGGTATTACCGCAAAAAAATGGGGGCTGATGCACGCATACTGCTGCTCGATAATCACGACGACTTTGGTGGCCATGCCAAACGCAATGAATTTCACCATAACGGCAGAATGATGCTCAGTTTGGGGGGCGCTCAAAATCTGGAAGCGCCCAGTGATTACAGCAAAACAGCTGCCCAGCTGATGAATGACATAGGCATAAACGAGGACTTTATTGCCGCCATGGACCAACAAACGCCGGCTGATATGGTGCTGGCCGGTAAGTTTGACGCAGACAATGGCATTGCACTGCCCGGTGCTAACGGCCACGTGGTCATCGGTGGTAACTGGTTCGCGGCGATGTTCGGCGGCGCAGGCTATGCCTCCACAGTTCGCAAACTGCCCATTGCTAGGAGTGAACAAGATAAGCTCATT
>Ga0209192_10000995_pt1 | contig 24381 bp, 24 predicted proteins | sample ArcticOcean_MG_C_11_FD_187433 | JGI IMG/M metagenome (GOLD analysis project Ga0209192, IMG submission 187433) | Marine microbial communities from western Arctic Ocean - ArcticOcean_MG_CB2_154 (SPAdes) (version 2) | ecosystem: Environmental > Aquatic > Marine > Oceanic | place: Arctic Ocean... | reverse complement strand
AATCTGATAGCGACACATGAGCGCAGCTGCGGAGATAGATATGACCTAGTTGTGCACCGTCACGTGAACGACTCGGGCTGGTAGGTACGGCGCAGCGCGTCGGTCGGTGCTGAACTAGAAAAAACAATTGAGCTAACCAACACCGCCGATATTAAGTGTTATGAAAACTAAGCCCCGCCGGGGCTATTCGGCCCCTTCCGGGGCTCCTAACGCTTCTGTCTGAGTACATGGCACCCGGGTTCCTCACAGAGGAGCTCGGATGCCGTGCGTTCATCCGGGCGGATGCTTCAGTCCGAGATGAGTCAGAACGTGGTGCCATGTGCGTTGCGCGCCTCCTTTCCAGCGAACCATTCCGTCGAGGCCGCCAAGGTGCCAACGCCACCAACGCAACACGTACTGCCGAAGGCGTTGCCAGTCGCCCTCTCGCTCATAAAGCCGGCGAGCACGAACACGCAGGCGGCGCAGTCCCTCGGAGGAAGGCCGAAGCCTCGCCCCCGCACGGATCTGGTAACCGAGAAAATCAAAACCATGAGTGGTGCGCCCAACAAAGCGCTTGATGCGGTGCAGCCGTAAGCCGAGCGCCGCGATTTCTTCGTGCAGCGCCGCAATCGCTCGCCGTAACTCCCAGCGCGTGCCGGCCAGCAACACAATGTCGTCCATGTAACGAACGTAGTGCACGAGATGCTTACCTTTGCACAGCCGATCCATGCGGCGGTCGAGGGGGGTTAAGTAGAGCGCCCCGAGCAGCGGCGATAGCCCACCGCTGGCGACCATTCCAACCCCCGTGCCTTGGGAATCGGGGAGCGCCAGATAGTCGGCGATGAGCCTCCGTTGATCCGCGTCGAGATCGGTCTTCGCCACCTGCGCTTCAATCACGTCGTGGCGCATTGACGTGTAGTACGCCGCAATATCAAAGCGAGCCACAAACTTCGCCTGCGGCATCCGCCTTTGGATCTGCCGCAAGGTACCCTTCACGCCACCGTGGCCGCGTACATGGGTGCAGGAGCGTGGGAGGTTCGACGCCAAGACCTGCGAGATTACCTGGGTCTCGAGCCGAAGTCGGCGGCGGCTGCGGTCGCTCCACAGCGCCATCTTGCGGCCGTCGAGATACCACAGGCGGAGTAGTTCCAGGGGACTCATGGTTGGAATATTGAACGACAATTATTCTGACCGTTCGTATTGCCTCATCTAATAATCACACTATCTCAAAAAGCGTTGCCTCACCCTACAAGATACTAGTTCACTTCTAACTCATTAGCCTTTTCAGGCTTTAGCTTCATTCGCCTGCATCATTTCCCTTAGCCGCCTTGTTGAATCGTCAGGGTGAAAGTGCTTTTTTAGTGCTGAGGATAGTAGCTATAGCTGGGCTTTTCGATCAAAACTCTGAGTAGCGAATTAGGGCGTTGCCTGTCTTTTTAATAATGAAGTCAAACGATGGTTTACACACCCCCCTCTTTAACAAGGGGGTGATTGAACAAAGGGGGTGATTGAACAAAGGAGGTGATTGATTATTTCTCGCAGTAGGACATATTCACACTGATACCATTACCGTAACAACGAGCAATTAACAATTCACCGTTTTCTGCGTACCTCGGCGCAAGTCCTCCTCGCACCCCGTCTTTGAAGTTAGTTTTCGCCGACAATTGACCATTCTCGTAGTACATTTCCTCAAGTCCGTCCCGTTTCCCGTCTTTGTAGTTGCTGCTTACTTGTAATTGACCGTTCTCGTGGTAATCCACAACAACCCCAGTAAAAGGTGTCGTTGAATTGAGCTCATAGGAAACCCCTTTTCTCTCCACGATTTGGTCAGAGGTGAATTCTGTTGGGGAACACGAAACGAGAAAGACGAGACAGAGGATGATTAGGGTTTTATTCATATTTAACTGAGCATTATTTAGACAAGTGACTTAGAGTCTATACCGAATCGAAGTACTTTTGTGGATAGGCACGTTAACCAGTGTTTTTCGAGATTTCAAAAGTATCCTCCCAACGTGGTGACTTAGGGAAAACCCGTTCTCTCCAATGAACCGTGTATTTGATATCGATATTTCTGTCTGCCCCGTTGCGGCGGCACGCTGCGGGTGATCGCAGCTGTCACCGATCCATGCGACTGCAAGGCAGTAGATCATTGGCTAACCAGACATAGGCCATCCACTCATAAAAAAACCCGCCGAAACGAGGTTTAGTGGCCTAAAAGACTTGCATGCCATGGATTGCTATCAGACTCGACTATTAGAATGATTGTTTAAGCGATGCGACTTGAGTGGTAACGATTTGACTGACACGTTGGATGATCTCATCGACGTTGATTTCTACTCCCATGTTGCTGATCCATCCCAGCAAAGTTACATAAGCATAATGCTTTTAACGTCGTCAGGTAGCAAATAGGTAGCAAGATAATCTGAGAGAGGAAGGCTTGCTTTCTATTCGTACAGCAAACCATTGATTTAATTAATACAAATGGTGGCTACGGGTGGACTTGACGGTCCGACGTCTCGGCCACCGACCCCAGCATTATGAATTTTGCTGGATAAATTTAACTATCTGATTTTATTAACTTAAACTCCAACATCCACAGCGCTATTTGCACTACAGAGCACAACAAATCAGGGTGAGTCCCGCAAATCTCCCGCAGCTTTCCCCCAGGAAAGCCGTTGTTGTCAGCGTTATCGAGTTCCGATAATATAATAACATGATCGAATCCTTCGCAAATGCCGTGGCAGAAGATCTCTTTTATGACAGGAAGAGCAAGTCGACTAGATCGTTTCCTAATGAACTACGGAGGAACGCCAGGCGGAAACTGCTCTATTTGCATGATGCAGCGGACTTAAAAGATTTGAAAGTTCCGCCTGGTAATCGGCTGGAAACTCTAAAATGTAATTGGAAGGGATTTCATTCAATACGGATCAACGATCAATGGCGATTGGTTTTCCGTTGGAGTGGCGGGCAGCCACAAGAAGTGCAGATATTGGATTACCATAGATAGAGGTACAGGAAATGAACAAGCAACCTAAAAACCCGTTCCATCCTGGCGAGATGCTTCTCGAGGAATTCCTTGAGCCCCAGGGTATGAGTCAGGCTGAGTTTGCGAGAAGAATAGGGTGGACCAAGGCGCGACTCAATGAGCTTATCCGCGGGAAACGTGGTGTAACAGCAGAGGCGGCATTAGACCTTGCTGACGCTTTAGGGACATCGCCGAAACTTTGGATGAACCTCCAGGTGACTTATGACCTGGATAAGGCGGCCGCCGCCAGGAATGCGGCATAATCAGTCACGCCGTTTGCCTGACGACTCGGTGTTACCCATGTCTTCGATATAAAAGGTACCGGCAAGTTAAGTAGCCGAGTTTGCTATAATCGGCAGATGAATGCTTACAAACGGCACCGATTCGGGCTGAGCGCCCCCCACCAGATATCATCAGCTATAGGCGATTGCGGAACCATGGCGCAGTGACGTGGTCCAGCATTTCTTTACAACCCAGTTAAGCTGCTTTTTTCAATTCAACCATCTCTGCCTCATATTGATTCGGACTCATGTAGCCCAGATATGAATGCAGCCGTTGGCTGTTGTAAAACATGGATATGTAGTTCAACACATCCTGTTGTGCTTCGAGCCTAGTCTGGTAATTACGCCAGTAGACACGCTCCTGCTTCAAGCTCCCAAAGAAACTTTCTGCAACCGCATTATCCCAGCAATCACCTTTGCGACTCATGCCCACGACGAAGCCATGGGTCTTAAGAAGCTGCCTGAAATCTTTGCTGGCATATTGAGAGCCGCGATCGGAATGGACAATCAAGCCAGCCTTGGGCCGCCTTGGCCAAATGCCCATCCTCAGTGCATCGCAAACCAGCTGAGCCTTCATCCGTGAACCCATACTCCAGCCAACCACTTTTCTCGAATACAGGTCAATAACAACAGCAAGGTACAACCAGCCCTCCTGGGTCCAGAGATAGGTGATATCCCCAACGTACACCTGATCAGCCCGATCAACATCAAATTGCCGATCCAGTACATTCTCAAACGCAGGTTGCTTGTGATTACTGTTTGTCGTGACTTTGTATTTCTTTCGGCGTTTAACCTGAACGTTAGCTTCTTTCATCAATTTTCGAGCCTTCTCCCGGCTCACCGGGTAACTTAGCGCGCTGAGCGCCGCTTTCATTCTTCGGCTACCGTAGCTGTCCTGGGTTGCTTTGGCGATGTCTCGGACAGCTTCCAGTCATTCCTGGCGATAATAATCGATATCGCCACCTCCGCGCCGCTGGTACCCATAGTAACCACCGCGGGTAACGCCCAGGAGTCGACACATCAGGTCAACAGGCCAGGTCTTCTCGTGCTGGGCAACAAACACGTATTTCACCTTGTTTCCTTGGCGAAGAAGACCGTCGCTTTTTTTGATATATCTTTCTCCAGTTTCAAGCGCCGGTTTTCCTCCCCCAACTGGCGGATTTCTGCCTGGTCCGGTGTCAGCTGGCCGTTTCCGTGGAAAGCCTGCCCGTCACTTGATCGTTGATGTTCTTTAACCCAGCGCCCCAACATGGTGGAGCTGATGCCGAGGCTTTTCGCCGCTTCGATTCTTGTGTAGCTCTGATTCAGGACCAGACTGACGGCATCCAGCTTGAATTCCTTCGGATATTTCTTTCTTGTGTTCATTTGTTGATCTCCAGTTATGGGTATTATCCCTTAACTGGGTTGTGCAGATCTATTAGACCACCTCAACCCGGAAAGGTAGGCCTGTCAGATTGAAAATCCCCGTGTCAGTGGTTCGATTCCACCTCCGGCCACCATTCTTAATGGGCTGTGCCCCCGTTAATGATGTAGAGCCTAAATTCTGCACCTCCTAAAATGTAACTGCTTGTGTAAGCAGAATAGTTAGATTTCTACTGATGTTAATAGCCACGCTGGGAGAGGATAGGAGCAATCTCTCGCATTACCTTTCAACCTAACCAGCTAGCATTCTCGGTCCAACCGCACCCACGCCCCCTACCCCCACTTCACACAAATGTGACTCCTGCTGCGTAGGTATTACTAGTTTGGAGAGACCATTTCGTTGAGGAAGGGTTTATTTTTGGTTACGCTGGTAGAGTCAGAAGGCTATGGCATGATTTAGTTTGACAAATATCGAACTATTTGCTTTACCAAAGAATGACATTTTAGACTACCATGGTCGTTAACGATCGCGTGCGCCAGCAGCTATTGGCTACACCGGCACACCTCGCTGGCAGCGCCAGCGTGTCAAAAAACAGGTGCAGACTACCTATTTTTATCTTTTGACACAGCAAAAAAGCGTTTAATTCATCAAGAGACTACTACCAATGGCAGCGGAAAAAGCAGGTTTTTGGAAGGGCATGGTGTTGTGGAAGAAAATATTTTTCATGCTGGCAGCAGGAATGGTGGTTGGAATGGCCAGCAGAGCCATATTAGGTGGTCCCGGTGGTGAAGCCTTTGTAACTACCTGGTTCAAACCAATAGGCACACTCTTTATCAACCTTATCAACATGTTGATTGTACCGCTCATATTTAGCTCTCTGGTGGTCGGTTTAACCTCCATGGACGATATTAAGAAAATGGGCAGAATTGGCGCTAAAACATTTGCTGTTTATTTGGCCACGACAGCAGTTGCAATCACGATCGGACTCGCAATAGGTATCTTGTTACAACCCGGTGTCGGTATCGATTTAGCAGCGAGCGCCGTGGTGGAAGCTAAAGAAGCTCCGAACTTTGTACAAACTCTTCTCGATATGGTGCCCAGCAATCCCGTTGATGCGATGGCAAAAGGCACTGTTCTGCAAATTATCGTATTTGCCATACTTTTTGGTATTGCGATTAACCTCGCTGGCGAGAAAGGCAAGCCATTGGCTAGCCTGATGGAATCTCTGGCAGACACAATGTATCGCTTAACCGATATCGTTATTGCCTTCGCGCCCTATGGTGTATTTGGTTTGATGGCCTGGGTCGCTGGTAAATTTGGCCTCGATGTTTTATTGCCACTAGGCAAGATTATCATAGGCTTCTATTTTGGCTGTCTTCTTCACGCTGTTTTTACGCTGGGCGGAACTCTTGCTTTTTTCGCACGACTCAATCCGATGAGATTCTTCAAAGGTATTATTTCAGCCCAAGCGGTCGCGTTTACTACCACCAGTAGTTCAGGTACGTTGCCGGTAACGATGGAGTGTGTACAAGAGAACCTCGGCGTTTCAAAACCAATTTCCAGTTTTGTGTTGCCATTGGGTGCCACTATTAATATGGATGGAACCGCGCTTTATCAAGGAGTGGCTGTATTATTTATTGCCCAAGCATATAGTATCGACTTAACCACTGCTAACTACATCACCATCATCTTGACCTCTACACTCGCGTCAATTGGCAGTGCGGGTGTACCTGGCGCAGGCTTGATCATGTTGACTTTAGTCCTGACCTCGGTTGGTTTGCCTCTCGAAGGTATTGCTTTGGTTGCCGGTATTGATCGAATTCTAGATATGGCGCGTACTGCTATTAATGTAACAGGCGACTCAATGGTTGCGGTTCTAATGGCCAAGAGTGAAGGTGAGCTAGATGAGAATATTTATAATTCTGATACTTAGCGAACCGGTGAATGATTGAAATGGGCTAACCTTGACCACGACCAGTCTAAGTCATTATTCATGAACAACATTCTGAAAAATTAACCATCTACCCCTGCCGACCAAACCGAGCTTATCCGAGCGGCCGAATTGCCAATCGAATCGTTAAAATCCTGGTAGGCCAACGATAAAGATTTCATCCGCTATTATTTGGCGAACAATTGACTGAACGTAAACGCCCAAGCAACTGCACACTCATCGAGTTTGCCCATTTCCCTTAGCTTTGCGTGGTATTGGGGACACAAATGCCAAGTCAGCGACAATCTAGCAAGGAGTCGGGGCATCGGCTTTCAGAATTTTAATCCGGCAGTGAAAGTGCTGCTGAGTTCTGCCGACGAAAAGAGCTCAATCTTTTATCAACGACATGGAGTACCAACTGGCGCATCGCCTTATCCCTTCGTTCTGGCGAGGCGCGCACCGTCATCGGCGTCCGTCGTTGCAATGCCGGTGAGTGTATGAAGTAACGATGTCACTAGCTGCTGCGATAGCCAAATGCCAGTTGACTGAATGTCGAGCCTGGTGACTGCACTTCGCCAATCAGCTTGTTCCATCAGGTACCGTCTGCCCACCCTAGGGAAAGTGTTATACGTGAGTGAACTTATCCCGTGGCTACGGCAAACCGGGTCTCCCTTAAAACCGGCTTCAACTTCTTTAGGGATCGCTACGATCTGGCTCTAGGTGAGTCGTGACTTGTTCATGTGTGCTTCCTGATGTGATGAACTCAGAAAAATCTAATTATGTCCGTCTCAGAATAGAAGAAGCGTACAGTAGAAGAAGGCCCTACTGATTTTAATGTTGTTACTTATTGGTACAACCTTAGCTATAGTGTCGAGAGATTATCGCTGGCGAACTGAAAACTTCGATCAAACGTTCTATTTTCAGATACGCTCCTTCCGTTGCGCTTCATAGGTGATGAGCAAATGAAAAAAAGTTATTTCGTATTGATAGCATTGCTCGTTAGCTTCCCTGTTTATGCCGAACTTGATGAACCAGTTAACCGAGCAGATGACATTGCAGAGGTCGAATCAGAACCTGTAACTATGCAGTCCAAGCAGGTTAATAATTTGTCTGGCGCTTTGACGCAGGGCACCTTAAAAGGACTGTCGCGGTTAAATGGTGAATATAGAAATACTAACTTGCACCACACGCAAGATAGTTCAGCCCCCCATGTATCCTCATCTAAAAAACAATACGTAAGTGCCGGTGGTTATATCGGTTATGAGACATCCCCTTGGGGTCACATTTCTGTCGGAGCGACCGTTTACACGTCAAACCCTGTAGGTAACAACCCTGATAATAGACGTGGCTTAGGTGGCCTTTATGATGCCGATGGAGGCCAATCTAGCTACACCGTTATTGGTGAAGCTTACGTTAAATACCAAAATGGCGAACACCTATTAAAAATTGGCCGTCAAGAAATGCATTATGGCGATATATCGGTTGCTGATGTGCGTATGACACCCCGCACTCACCAAGCCATCGTTTTCGAAAATACGTCTTTTGATAACCTACAAATTAATTTGGCTTATGTGGAAAAAATGAAGGACCGCAATGCCAAACACTTCAAAGATATGGCTTATTCATCACGTATACGCAGTGGTTGTGGCGGTTTAGACCAAAGTGGGGATTGTGTGAATGGCGGTTCCAAGCGGTTATTGCGGGGTGATTTTGACCAAAATAACTATGGCAATGATGGCCAATATGTTGGTAGTAAAAAAGCACTGGCCTTAGCTGGTTTTGTATATTCCACTGAGCGATTAAGCCTTGAAGTTTGGGACTACTATGCTGAAGATTTACTTAACTCACTTTATCTATATGGCCAATACAATTTAAATTCCACTTTAAACGACACTGATTATGCCTACAGCATTGAGGTTCAGTACGGCAACCAACAAGATGCTGGAGACCATATTGCTGGCAATATTGATACGTGGTATTTCGGCTTAAAAGCAGTCGCCAAGCAGGATAATGGTTGGGGCTTTTTTACGTCGTATAACCGAGTGAACTACAACGAAGACTCCTACAACGGTGGCAGCATTTTTATTCCCTGGGGTAGCCCACAAATGTTTAACTCTTTCCAAGTTCAAGATTCAGAATTGGCGGGCGTTAAGTCTTATGGAACAGGAATCGAGTATGATTTCGCGAGGGATGGCTTCATGGCCGGAACCTATTTGCGAGTGCGTTATGGCTTCTACGATATGCCAAATAGTTTGTCAGATATCGATGCAAGGCTAGATCGATCTGAAATCACTTTCGATGCAATTTATAACTTTGGCGGTAATCTCAAAGGCTTAAAACTTTGGCTGCGTTACGCCTACAACGACTACGACTATAACTACGATTACAGCGCTTATGAACAAATACACGGTTATGAAATTGATAGCGTAACCGACTCATTTCGCGATGTACGACTGTATGTGGATTATCGTTTTTAAACGAAAACCCTGTGGTTCAGGCTAGTTGTCACGTCTCTTGATTTACCTACCGACTATTATAGGGCGTAATGAAAGACAAGTTTATGACCAAGTGTTCAACTGAATTTAAAGAAACAGCCTTCAGGAAAATGATGCCACCCGATGCCATGCCAATCCGTGACTTTCGACAAGAAACTGGCGTCACAAATGGTACCCTGTATCAATGGAGAAACGAATACAGGCGCAAACGTATCGCCGTGCCAGTTATTAGTTGCGGGAAATAAAATAAATAGGGGCAAATAAATAAATAGGGGCAAATAAATAAATAGGGGCAGGCACCTTGGCGAGACTGCAGCCGCAAAGAGTTCACTCCCGGTTCAAAATAAATAGGGGCAGGCACCTTGGCGAGACTGCAGCCGCAAAGAGTTCACTCACGAATGCTCGCGCTGATGTCTCATAGTGAATCCCCAGATCTGTTACATCCGGTTTGCCCAACGTGAACCAATATACGCGCATGGCAACAACACCGCGTTCCCAGTTAGTCGACAGCCAACTGCCGATGCACTATCACCTCATCTCCCGCTGTGTGCGAAGAGCTTGGCTGTGTGGCTATGATAAAAACAGCCGAAAAAAATACGACCACCGCAAAGGCTGGTTGGAAGCTCGCCTTTTTCATCTTGCCAGATACTTCGCCATTGATCTCGATGCCTATGCCATTAAGTTCAACCTTTTAACTTCAAATATGCTCGATCAGGCACGCTGTTCTAGGGCAGGTTCAGGTCCTCGCTCGTACAAGACGATGCTTACCTGATAAGCATCAGACACGATGAACTAAATCCTGTACGAGCCGGAATGACAACTGACCCAGGAGACTATCGATGGGCGAGTTATCGTTGTCATGCATTTGGCAATACCGCACGGAGGTGGACACCGTGCCCTGAATACCTCTGCCTAGGCGAGAACGAAACTGAACGGCAGAAGATATAACGCGAAATGATAGCCCAATCACTTTCTGCAGAAATCATCCCTAATCAGGCGATGCTAATCAATACGCTGCCTCTGCTGGAAGCAAAAGACAGCTCTGAAATTGAAAATATCGTTACCACGACAGATAAACTGTTTGAGTTTGCCGATAGCGGCAGAGGCGCGGATCAGGCCACCAAAGAGGTTCTCAGATACCGCACGGCGTTGTATGAAGGCTGGCAGGGACTTTCGCAGTGTCCGATCAATACCAATATGGCGGAAGCTATCTGCTCGCAAATAAAAGGCGTGCAGATCGAAATTCGCAAAGTACCAGGAGTAACGCTCGCCAATGATGCAACAGGGGAGGTGATCTATACCTCCCCCGAAGGCGACGTGCATTTACGTGATTTGCTCGGTAATTGGGAAAAATTTCTGCACGAAGAGCCAGACCTCGATCCCCTTATCCGCATGGCGGTGGCGCACTATCAATTTGAGGCTATTCACCCCTTTACCGATGGTAATGGTCGTACAGGAAGAATACTCAATCTTTTGTATTTGGTTCATGAAGAACTCTTGAACCTGCCAATTCTTTACCTAAGCCGTTACATGATCAGCCACAAAAATGCCTATTACCCCAGCTTATTGGGCGTTACGAGAGAACAGGGCTGGGAGACGTGGATCATCTACATGCTAGATGCCGTGGCGAGCACAGCGCAATGGACAACACATAAGATCATTGCAATTCGTGATCTCGCTGACCACACGGCGGTATATGTGCGGGACCAACTGCCGAAAATCTATAGCCGCGAGCTGGTAGACACGATTTTCGAGCAGCCTTACTGTCGAATATCCAATCTGGTGGACGCCAAGATTGCCAAGCGCCAGACGGCATCCGAGTACCTAAGAAATTGGCAGGTATCGGTGTACTGACTGAGCGACAGGTAGGGCGGGAAATACTATTTGTTCACCCCAAGCTGATCCAGCTTGTATCGGAAGAGAGTAATGAACTCGTGAAATATTAGCCTATTTAAGGGTGCTGACAAGTAAACTGCTAGAATCAGGCGATGAGTACTTATAAGGGTACCGCCAAGTTAAATTTTTGATATTGGTATAATCGGCGGATGAACACTTATAAACGCCACCGATTCCCGCCAGATATCATTTCGTATGCCGTCTGGCTCTACTTCCGTTTCAACCTCAGTCACCGCGATATAGAAGATCTTCTGGCAGAGCGAGGCATCACTGTCAGCCGCGAAGCAATTCGACTTTGGTGTATCAAATTCGGTGCTATATACACTCGAAGGTTGAAGCGAAAACACTGAGGCTACGGCGATACCTTTTTCATCAATGAAGTCTTCGTGAAGATCAATGGCAAACAGCATTACCTGTGGCGGGCTGTGGATCAGGGTGGTGAAGCCGTTGATGTATTCTTGCAAAGAAAACGGGATGGCGCTGCAGCAAAACGCTTCTTCAAAAGGTTATTGCGCAGTCATGGCGGCGAACCCAGGAAGATCGTGACGGATAAGTTACGCAGCTACGGTGTTGCTCACCATGAACTGTTGCGGGATTTTATTCATGATAATTCCCAGTACGCGAACAATCGGTCCGAGCAATCTCATGAACCGACCAGAGTGCGAGAGCGGGTGATGCGGAGGTTCAAATCGACAGGGCAGGCGCAGAGATTTTTGGGTGCTCATGCTGCGGTTTACAACTTGTTCAATTTTGGACGCCACCTCGTTCGAAAAGAGCACTATCGAAATCTCAGGGAAGGCGCGGTCGCAGAATGGATTGGGGCAGTGGCTTGAAATTCCAGGTCAAATTAGCTCAGTCTGAGAAAGTTAACTTCCTGATACCATCCTTTTTAAACAGGCGCTAGATGAGAAGTCCTTCAAGGAAGGACGTCGGATTACTTTGAATGAGGTCAGCAAAGAGACCGGGGTTTCCCGGCCAACATTGACCAGGATTTCAAATGTACCGGGTTACAACACGAACACGGAAACGATCAGTGCCTTGTGTGATTACTTTGAGATTGAGCCTGGGGAGTTGCTTAAGAAGGTCTGACTTTTGGGCGCGAATTGGGCGCGGTTTGGGCACAAAGAGTCGCGAGAGGAAAGACCGGCTCTCGCCATTTCGCTTCGCGAATTGGCTGCCGCCCTTCATGTTTGCGCTTCGCGCAAGCCATGAAGTTGGTAGCTACGGGTGGACTTGAACCACCGACCCCAGCATTATGAATGCAAAAATGATGATTTACTTCAATTAACCTCTTCTGACTTCGTCTGTAACTAATTGATTAACAAAGCAGGATTACATCTGCTTCATTGGTGCTCATTACGTCAATTAAGGTCAGTTGGGCACGGCACGGGCACGAAAAATCTCCCCCTTAATGATCAGCTCGCTTTTGCATGAGGTGGCTTAATCAGAGATTCTGCGGGAATACCCAGTTCTTCATGTAACTTCCAGATCATCTTCAGAGTGAGCGAGCGTTTGTGATTCAGTATTTCATACACACGATTACTCTTCCCAATCATCGGCTCAAGATCCTTGACTGTCAGGCCGCGGCGTTCCATCTCAAATTTGATCGCTTCGACCGGGTCCGGTAATTCCATGGGATAGTGCTTGGCTTCGTAGGCCTCAACGAGCGTAGTGAGCACATCCAATCTTTCACCCTCGGGGGAATCGAGTTCTGCATCCATCAGTGATTCAATGTCCCGTAGAACAGCTCGATAGTCTGCTTTGGTTCTAATCGGTTTGATATCCATGGTTCGAGTCTCTTGCTAAATAGTTTGTGCATCAATTTCGTCGTAGTGCTTGTGGGTGCCAATAAAACGGACATAGACCACTCTGTAGTCATAGTTGATCCACACCACCAACCGGTACTTGTTGCCTGCAATGTTGAACACTACGCGCCCGTCTTTGAGAATGCTTGCATTGCCAAAATCCTGCTTCACCTCCGTGGGGGCTGCCCAATCTGCTTTCAGTGTATGTCGGTACCAGGCCAACGTAGGATCTTTCGCGTCCATGTATCGAGGATTTTCTGCCCAGAATGCTTTGAGTGTTGACAAGGCAATGATTCTCATCTGGCAATTATAGTCCCATACTGGGACTAGCGTCCAGTGAGCGGGGTTAGGACGAATAACCACCCTTTTTCCACTTTAAGAAAAGTACTCCCACCTCTACGGGTTGCCTACCCTCCATTTGGGCTGATTTAAACGTGCGTTGATCGGTGAGAAATGTGGCGATTCAGGCATCGAATCCAGACCCCGGCCGAACGCGACAGTCACCGGCGTGTCTCGATGCTCTTGAATTCAAAATAGTGTCATTGAATGGTCAGTCAGCACTGATGGCGGTGAGCGGATAGGTGTATCGACCGGCTGATCCAGCCCTAGGTGCTTCAATATCTTCTGGATGACATCAGGATCTTCAATCGACGCAATGATCCGGACAGGCCCGCCACACTTTTCACACTTCTCTATATCAATGGCAAAAACGCGCTTGAGACGCTGGGCCCATGTCATCGAGTAGGATTGTCTTTCAGGTCTCTATGAGATGGAGCGCATTGCCTTGTACATCGGAGCGCACCATGAAAGATTCGATGGCTCAGGCTTTCCAAATGGGCTCAAGGGTGATGCCATTCCACTTGGCGGAAGAATCCTCGCTGTGGTGGAGGCCTATGAAGAAGTTCAAATTAAGAAAAAAGATGCTGAACAAATTTCTTCTAGGGACGCCGCATTGCTTATCCATGAATATTCTGGAACAGCATTTTGTCCTCAGGCTTGTCAATTGTTGCTGAAGGTGCTTGGGGTTGTTCCAGTCGCTAAAAAAAATCAACAATCCACCACAGAATTAATTTCCACCAACGACGCAGATGATGCCGATGCACAAATCAATAAGCCTAAAGCTATTGAACCGAGTAAGCCGCCAGTCCCTGAGAAGCTAACTGCCCCTCAAAATAATGATGTTTTGATTAAGAACCTACTCACTTACTCAGAACTTCTCGCTGCAGTCGCCAAACACCCCGGCGCACAAGTCTTTGATGAAAGAGATCAAGCAAACGGGTATTTATGGGTTCGCCAGGCTGGAGGTATAAACAACGCCAACCCCAAGTTAGTGAAATGGTTGGGTGAGCATAAGTTTTTACTCAAGGCGGAAAAGGGCTGGTTCTTGCCTGTGCTTTGAGTGGATATTGTTCTGAAAATCTAATACATATAACCCTAGGGTTTTCGGGTAGGCTTTGGCGCCCCATTAGTTCGTACATTTAAAGCCGAATCTTATTCATCTTCTCCCCACTTATTGGAAATATTAAATGAGCATTTCTCGCAACCTATCTCGCCGTCGGCTTTTACAAACTGGTGCCGCACTCACCATCTTGCCCGCAATCGTGCCTTCTGTTTTCGGTAAGGCACCGATCGCTGGTAGCCAAGTTATCAGCGTGCACCGCATGAAGCTCGGTGCTTTCGAAATCACCAGCATGTTGGATGGCTACATCGATATACCGCCAGCTGTTTTGCAAGCCGATACTGCTATGGTGAAGTCAATGCTCAATGCGGGTGGTTGGCCAGATGGCCCTATGCGTCTACCAGTCAACACATTCCTAGTCAATACAGGTGAAAAATTAGTGTTGCTCGACGCAGGTGGCGCCAAAATGTTGGGCCCAACAGCAGGCCGTCTACCGCAATGTTTGGCTGCAGCTGGTATAGACCCTTCACAAATTGACGAGGTCTACATCACCCATTCGCATGGAGACCATTTGCACGGTACCGTGACGCCTGAGGGCGGAAAAATGTTCCCCAATGCCATATTGCGTATCTCCAAAGACGATATGGATTTTTGGGCCAATCCTGCTGAAGAAGCGAAAGCAGCGGATAACCAGAAGCCACGTTTTATTCCAGCCAAGCGTGCAGTTGCGGCGTATGGAAGTCAAATCAAGCCATTTCGATTGGGTGAAGAACTCACGCCAGGAATTAAGTCTGTCGAGGCTGTAGGTCATTCACCTGGGCACAGTTGCTATTTGGTGCAGTCTGGAAATGCAAAACTGCTTGCCATTGGTGACACCATCCACGTAGCACCTGTGCAATTCCCACGCCCCGAAATTACCGTGGCATTTGATTGGGACCAATCCAAAGCACGTGCTACCCGTTTGTCAATATTTGATACGGTGGTCAAAGAATCTATTCCCATCGCTGCAGTGCACCTACCATTCCCAGGCATCGGCGTGTTGCGCAAAAAAGGCACTGAATTTATTTTCGATCCAGCACCTTGGCAGTTGTTTTAAGGGTCTTGCATGTTTAAGATTTCAAAAACAAGGCGCATAGCTTCCAAATTTGTAGCGGCCTTATCGGTTGCTGGTGTGTTTGCAGTTCCAAATGCATTTGCACAAAACTACCCAAATCGCCCCATTAAATTAATTGCGCCTTACCCAGCAGGCGGTGGTGTTGATTCTGTTGCGCGTTTGCTTGGTGAAAAACTATCTGCGCGCCTAAATCAAGCCATTGTGATTGACAACAAACCTGGTGCTGCTGGCACTATCGGTGCAGACGCTTTAGCAAAAAGTCCTGCAGATGGTTACACCCTCATGCTAGGTAGCATCACCGACTATGCGATTGCACCGCATGTACATAAAAGCCTAGGCTTTGATTTACGTAAAGACTTCGCGCCTATCGCAGAACTTGGTTATGGAACTGTAGTGTTAGTGGTGAATGCAGACTTCGCCGGGGTTAGGACGAATAACCACCCTTTTTCCACTTTAAGAAAAGTACTCCCACCTCTACGGGTTGCCTACCCTCCATTTGGGCTGATTTAAACGTGCGTTGATCGGTGAGAAATGTGGCGATTCAGGCATCGAATCCAGACCCCGGCCGAACGCGACAGTCACCGGCGTGTCTCGATGCTCTTGAATTCAAAATAGTGTCATTGAATGGTCAGTCAGCACTGATGGCGGTGAGCGGATAGGTGTATCGACCGGCTGATCCAGCCCTAGGTGCTTCAATATCTTCTGGATGACATCAGGATCTTCAATCGACGCAATGATCCGGACAGGCCCGCCACACTTTTCACACTTCTCTATATCAATGGCAAAAACGCGCTTGAGACGCTGGGCCCATCCGAACGCGGCCCGGTCTCGAGTAGGCCTTTGGTTTCGGGTTTTCCTGTTCTTCTATTGGCTTTTGTGGAACGACGTATTCACGCAGTTTGCTGTTGGGGGAGAACACCCCGTGAAAGCGAGTTAGGTTCACCCGCGGTCTGGGTACCAGTGCCGCCAAGCGCCCCATGAATTCCATTGGGCTGAGTACTACGTGAGTAGTGCCATTGTTGTAGGGCGTCTTCAAGGCAATGACGACATTACCGTTATTCGCCAGTGACAGTCGTCGCTCCGCAATGGCAGGCCGAGTGATGTATCGGCAGAGTCGCTCAAGCTTCTTGCGCTGATGAGATTTACAGGCGATTCCGGCGTGCAGCGAAAAGCCTGCTTGCTGGCTTACCAGGTCGTCGCCTTTGCGCTGCTCGGTTCTCACTGGCACTGTCTGTAACGTCAGCGCTTTGCGCCCGGCATTGGGACCGAATGCCAGGCGATAGGTAATAGACGCTCCGACGATCGCACCCATCGCGTCCTCCTCGTCCTGCATGAGATCCAGATACTCGGACTCAGCATCGCGGACCAGGTAACCTGCTTTCTCCAGGAACCGTGAGACTCGCCTGGCAATCGTGTGGGCAATGACATCCAGATCCTCACAAGTAGGCGGTTTGACTGGCCAGAAGTAGCCTTTGGCATCGTAGACGCCAGCTCGCCAGGAAGACTTGGGGTCGGGGTAAAAATCATATGCTGCCACGCGCAAATACGACTGGTTCTACCGTTACGCTCCCGGTAACGACGCCGGGCGTCGCGCATTGCGCCATAGTTGCCACGAACCAATCGTTAGCAGGGGCGTGAGATAGAAGATAATTTGGAACCAGGCCAACGTGCCGTAGCCCTTGGCGACCAGCGTAATGACACCAAATGTTGCCATGCCGGTGCTTAGAATGACCGCGGTCAGCGCGACCAGACCGTGAATCCAACGAGAGGCAGGTTCGCCGCGCCGTTCCATCATCCAGCCATCGACACGTTCGATGATTCCCTGAATCATGCCCGCCCCCGTCTCGATAAAGGTGCCTACCAGAACGATCAGAAATAAACCGGTAATCCACGGAATACCCAGCTTATCCAGCATGAAATAATTGGGTACTGCCTCATCAATGACGTCCGGATATCCTGCCGCGAATCCGGTTGCAAACATAAAGGCCGGCAACATGGCGATGATACCCGCCATTACGCCACTGCCGATCGCTTCAGTGCGTGAACGGATATCGCGAACCGCGAACAGCGCGATGATGCCTGCACCGATGTTATAGCCGACATATTTAAACGCGGCCAAGATCCAGCCTTGATGAATATCGGCAGCTTCGAACCCCTTAACAACCTCGTCTGTGTGGGTGCTTAAGAGCGCAATCAGATAGATCGCAAACACCACATAAAGCACCAACGACCAAAACGTAAAGAACAACGTGATGACGCTACGCCCAAAAAACACCAACGCAACAATGGCGAGAAGCATCAGACCGCCACCTGCAAGGCCAGGCACGCCTAGTGCGCTCTCGACGATAGCGGCAGTGGCTGAAGCGACGACCGCCAGCACCAGAAGGACACCCAGCAAGTAGCTAATTTCAAATAGCGGCCAGATCGGCCCAATCAGCTGACGCAGAAAACTGCGATAGTCGAAAGTCTGGAAAACCCGAGCGAACTCGAATGTGAACGCCATGATGATCGAAAACAACAACATCGCCAGAAGCATGCCGCTGAAGGCGCCGCCGACACCGAACCGCACAAAATACTCAACCAGTTCCCGGCCCGTACCATACCCACCACCAACCATGATGGACTGAAAAATCGCACCAGGAATGAGATACACACGAACCCAACGAGGCATAGGGGCCCTCCTTTTACAACGAGAGTAGCATAGGTGCCCCGCGAGCAGACATGGAGACCCTTGCTCCACTTTCCGATATGCTTCGAATGAATTGCTTGCCGACCTCAACTGACACCGCATCGGCGCGATGTCTGCAGCTGGGTTGTCATTTCAAGGAAGCTGACCCATGAAGCAAAGTGATCACCGACTCAAAACAAAGGTCAAGATTGATGTCTCTTTGCCGTACCGCACCTACCTGCCAAAACGCTACTCAGAAAAAGGGGCTGGACGCCCGCTGCTACTGTTCCTCCATGGCGCCGGGGAACGCGGCAGTGACCTCACGGCGTTAACGAGCACGGCTCTTCCGAAACAAATTGAGGCAGGAGAACTGGACCTGCCATTTGTAACAGTCTGTCCTCAATGCCCGGAAGGCACCTGGTGGGATGAGTTGGCCCTGGTTGCACTGCTGGACAAGGCCGTTGCCGATTACAACATCGACGAATCGCGCATTTATCTCACGGGATTGAGCATGGGTGGCCGAGGAACATGGCAGCTGGCCAATGTGGTGGCAGATCGACTGGCGGCGATTGCGCCTATCTGCGCACCCTTCATGTTCGTCAATCCCGCACCATTCAAACGATTACCTATCTGGGCTTTTCACGGGGTGATGGATTCTGTGGTGCCGGTCACCGAGTCAGTCAGGATGGTCCGCATGTTGCGTCAGGCGGGCTGCAAAGTGGAGTTCACCACCTACGCGAACGCCGATCACGATTCCTGGACCGAAACGTACAAGAACCCGGCACTCTACGAGTGGATGCTGTCGCACCGGCGCTAGTTGACCCAGTAGGTAGCAAAGAGAATGATACTAAATCAAACCAACACATTTATTTTTTAGGGGGTCAGATGCTTCGCATCGTTCTACAAGCCGTTGGTATCGTTGTCCTCATAGGGGCGGTCACGATCATCACGCTCAAAATTCGAAACATGGACGCGGATGGGCCCTCCATCTTGTTTCCCGGCGGTGAACTGGTTAGCGGTGAGCTTCACACTGGCCCGGATCCTGACTGGCGTTTCACCGATGACGTCGCTGTAATTGAACTGCAGCTTGATAAGCCGATGAGTTCAAGACGGATTTTTATCGCAGAAAGCGGCGGCAAAATTTACGTTCCTTCTGGGTATATGCGATCTTTTATTGGCCGACTTTGGAAAGATTGGGCATTTCAAGCAGCTGAAGGTGACGGTCTTGCTGTTGCCCGAATAAGAGGGACTCGATATAAGCGACAGCTGATTCGAGTCAGCGAAGGTGATGTTATTGATGGCATTGCGCAAAAGCTGGCTCAAAAATATTCAGGCGGTGCCCCTGATGCAGTTGCTGTAACCAAGAAACAGATCATTGACGGCGACACATGGATTTTTGAATTGGCGCCTCGACAAGGAGCGGCTGATGAAAACTAGGAACTACCTGATTCTCTGCCTGATTATCGCAGCGGGCTGGGCTGCAACACTCGTTTTGGTTCCAGCTGTTTCAGTTACGGTTGAACAACTAATGATTGGATTTTTGTCTACCAACGCGTGATAGAACATCGGCCGGTGAGTCGGGTTATGGATCGCGCCAAGACTGGCCCTTTGGAAATGGTAGCTACGGGTGTCTCCTCCTTATTGATCAGCTCGCCTTTGCTTGAGGTGGCTTAATCAGAGATTCTGCGGGAATACCCAGTTCTTTATGTAACTTCCAGATCATCTTCAGAGTGAGCGAGCGTTTGTGATTCAGTATTTCATACACACGATTACTCTTCCCAATCATCGGCTCAAGATCCTTAATAGTCAGGCCGCGGCGTTCCATTTCAAATTTTATTGCTTCGACCGGGTCCGGTAATTCCATGGGATAATGCTTGGCTTCGTAGGCTTCAACAAGCGTAGTGAGGACATCCAGTCGTTCACCCTCGGGTGAATCGAGTTCCGCATCCATCAATAATTCAATTTCCCGTAGAGCGGCTCGATAGTCTGCTTCGATACTAATCGGTTTGATATCCATGGCTCGAGTCTCTTGCTAAATAGTTTGCGCATCAATTTCGTCGTACTGCTTGTGGGTGCCAATAAAACGGACATACACCACTCTGTAGTCATAGTTGATCCACACCACCAACCGGTACTTGTTGCCTGCAATGTTGAACACTACGCTCTGCGCCCCCTACACTAGAAATGCACTTTCTGGTAGCAGCTGGATTCAACTTACCGCAGCCTGGCACCCAATCCTTCAATCCGGTTTTAGCTCACCAATACGCTTGGGTCGCGGAGAAACCATCGGGTCCAACGGGCTTTCAATGCGGCCATAGCCGCTCCACGGCTGGAAACCCAGCCGTGCTTTCAACTTGTCTGCAAGCGATTCCCAAAGATCAGGGTCAATGCCCAGCGTTTGGTTTTCCTGTTGTCGAATCTGCGGCCCGGAATAGTTTGCAAGCACACCGAGTCGATCACCTCCGCCGGAATGTGCGCCTGTCCCGTGCCAGATGCGACCATCAAACACGACTAACGATCCGGCAGGGGCAGTTGCCTGCACAATCGGATAGTCGCTTTGCTCTGATGGATGCGGGTGAGCGCCAGACAGGTGTGATCCCGGCACAAACTCGGTTGCGCCATTGTTCAAGGTGAAATCACTGAGCATCCACATAGTGTTGCAGACTACCGGCGGCGCAATGCCTAACGTCGTATCAGGGTTAATAAATTCTGGAGCGGGAATACGCGAGATTTCAGAGGGTCGCAGATAATTAAGGCCTGGGCGCACGGGCTGTGGCATCCACCATTGGTCGGTATGCAAGCCCATACGACCGCCACCGTTTTTCGCGATGTTGGCGGTGAAGCCATTCAAGATGAATTGTTTACCCAGCACATGGCCTACCAATTCATCAGTTAGCGGATCGACGATCATGTCGCGGAAACACTCGCCTTTGTTCGCCAACATCCAGAGACGTTGATTGCAACCCCCGGAATCGTGATATGCCAGTCCTTGCTGCCGCTCCGCTTCAGCCTGCTCTTCGAGCCGTACCCTGCTAGTTTCAAGCGCCAGAGCTGTCATCGCATCTGCGATAATACAGTAGCCGAAATCATCGAGATCAGCCTTCGCTCGTGTGAGATCTCGCGTTAGTTCGGGAACATTCGAGGTGATGTTATCTGTCATAGTGGTCCTACCCGCTTTTTAGCGTCATTCAAGCACCGTACACAGCTCAGCGATTGTACTTGCGCTGAACGAGCTCCGGTTAACTCGTCATCGATCAGAATGGGCACGCCATTAATAATGGTGGTGACGATGCCGTCTATGGCTTGTAATTGGTAACCGTCAAAGTCGGAGTAGTAGGCCGTTAAATTGGCACGCAAGGTCCCATCGGCCATTGTTGACTTTACACCCACTTCGTAATTGATGAGTGTTTCCTCATCAAATGCACCGGTCAATGACCCTATATTGATACCGCCAGCCTTGAAGCCGTTTGACACGTTGGCAAACAGAAATACGTCTTCTGACGGCGTGTATTCCACGCCAATTTTGCCAGTCCAGTGTGACCAACTATGTGAAGTTGCGCTCATTCACCGAGCGCTCTGCGCGCTCTCAACTCAGTGAGAATTTGCGCATGCCTGCTTTCGGTTAGTTGATACATGGCCATAAAGCCCATGGCGGCGGCGGCGATAATCCAATACAGCGGGCCGGACATGAACAATAGACCATTAAGTGCTTCCGGTGTGACCTCGCCGACCACCGCATGCTTCGGGAAGGCGATCAGATCCAAGCCGAATCCACCGATCAAGCCTCCCATACCCGAGGTGGCTTTCATCGCGAAGGTACGAATCGAAAACACCACCCCCTCGGACCGATGCCCGGTTCGATACTCATGGTCATCGGTGATGTCAACGAGCTGCGAGTCAATCACAATCGGTAACAGCGGCGCTACCAGATAAGCGAGAAACATCGGACCGAACAACGCGACCAGCAACCATGGCGAGTCGTTGTCCGGAAACAAATCGATCAGGCGCAAAACGTGCGGTAGTCCCAACAGGAAGGCGCAGACAATGGTGGAATAGATCACCGTCCACTTTTTGTCAAACCGCTTTGTCAGATAGGCTGACAGGGGAATGGCAACCAGGATGCCCGGCAGGGTCACGAAGCGCTGGATCGTCAACTGTTCGGTGGATATCTCAAAGGCATAGATAAACGTATAGGTCGACACCATGCCGAGGATGCCAATCGACGTCGCCAGCACCAGCCAGCTGGCGCAGACCGACAGGTAAGAACGATTGCTGAGGAGTTGCCAAAGCTCACCCAGGTATTCACGAACCCGGATTTTACGCGGCGGCCGCTGGTGCAGATAAGGAATCTGGTCTCGGGTACCGAAGGTACACAAAAACAGGGTGACGACGATCGTCACCGCGCCAAACGCAGCAAGCAACGAATAGCGGCTCTCGTTAAGCAAGCCGTTGCTGTACTCGGGGGTGCTGGGAAACAGGACCACCAGCAGGAATACGCCAAACCCTACACCACCGACCATCCCAACGACCGCATTGTAGCCAAAGATTGAGGTTCGCTCGTGATAGTCCTCAGTGAGCTCAGCGCCCAGCGCCGCATGGGGCACTGTGTAGAAGGTTTTCGCGGTACGCATCAAAATCATGAACAGCAGAAACCAGGCGAACAACCCCGTTTCCGACAAGCCATCCGGTGGCTGGTACATGCAGTAAAACGAAATTGCGAGCGGGAATGCTGACAGGAACATCAAGGGGTGACGGCGCCCCCAACGGCTTTTGAACTGGTCCGAAAAAGCGCCGACGAGCGGGTCTGAAATCCCATCGACGATACTGGCAATCAGGAACACCACGCCACACAGGCTCGCGGAAAGGCCCAGAACCTGGTTGTAAAACAGCATTGTGGCCATGCTTGCAGCGCCCACCATGGCCTCTTCCAGTGCGCCAGCGGAGAAGGCCAGCTTGGTACGTAGCGGCAGGCGACGCGAACGATCAATCATTGGCGTTTGCTCGTAAGCGGGCGCACAAGCCCCTCGTAGAAGCGACTGGTGAGACGGATGCCGCGTGGATCGATACCCATTTGATTCATGACATAGGACGTGCATGCCCGATGGGTGAGATCGATGATGATTGTCGAGCCGCCAGCGCCGGCCCAGGAGCAGAATTTCGTGCCCTCCGGCACCTGCTCAGCAAAGAGCGTCAGACCGTAACCAATGCCGTGTTTCACGCCCACACCCCACATGTCGCCCTGCGCCCGCATCACCGAGCGCGCATTACCGTGGCCATTCGCGGCTGTATTCGAGACCGGCGGCGTCGCGTCCGGGAAGCCTTGCTCCCGGACGCGCATGTAGCCCGGCATTTCAGGAATGACCGCCCCCTCAGGCTGTTGCGAGATGTCGGCAGCGAAGCTTGCCGCTTCGAGCATCAGGTTTTTGCCCAGTTAAACGTGTCAGCCACTTTGGCTGCATGATTTGACGCGCCTCCCTTGTTGAGGAAGTCTTCCCGACCCAGCAGCACACGCATCTCATAAGGTTTATCTGCAAGCCAGTCTTCGCCAAGGGCGTCGTAGTTCTCGATTGGACGCATCGCCAGACGACTGAACGTGGTGTGCAGTACAACGCGATCGCCGGCAATGGTTCGAGTGCCGCCGCCATGCCATATGGATCCGTTCCAGAATACGATGGTACCGGCCGGGCAGGCTGTTGAGATGACACCCGCCTCTTCGGCGACCTCCTTTGGAGTAGGGTGCCTGCGCAGCAAGTGTGAGTTCGGGATAACTTTGGTAGAACCAGCCTCGTGGGTGTAATCGGTGCAAGCCCAGCAGAGGGTGATCGTCTGGTTATGAGTCGGGAACGGTGCTGGTGTCCAATTCTGGTCGGCATGCAGACCACCTTTGCGTGGCTCGTCTGCCTGTTTGGGAATGATGGTCGACGACAGTTGTGACAGCAAGGCACCTTGACCGCACAGTATCTCGACGATGGTGAGTAGCTTGGGGTTTAATACCGCTTCCGCGAAGACCGGGTCCCGGGCCAACAGCATGCTTGATCCTCTGGGGCCCTCAGTGCCATCGGCAGTTCGATAGATGGCCTCCTTCAGACGTTCAAAAAACTCGATCGGTGCCGCATCGTAAATGTAACCATAGCCCTCCGCCTTGGCATGCTGAACCGTATCCTTTAGATCCAGGCTATCCACTCTTGCTTTGAGTTCCTCGGAAAGATCAAAGGGCTGGCGCGTCTCATGGACAAAAGGTGCTGGTTTCGACTGCGATTCTTCTTCTGCTTCACTCATAGTAGGTCTCTCATGCCCAAGGATTGAACCCCGCTGCCATCATATAGGCGTTGTCTTCTTTTGATGGTGGCTTGCCATCGCGGAACGGGTACATACTGTTGGCGCCGATCAGGTGCGCGAATTGAACTGGATGACGATCGAGTACTT
>Ga0209192_10000994_pt1 | contig 24386 bp, 32 predicted proteins | sample ArcticOcean_MG_C_11_FD_187433 | JGI IMG/M metagenome (GOLD analysis project Ga0209192, IMG submission 187433) | Marine microbial communities from western Arctic Ocean - ArcticOcean_MG_CB2_154 (SPAdes) (version 2) | ecosystem: Environmental > Aquatic > Marine > Oceanic | place: Arctic Ocean... | reverse complement strand
TTTCGTAGCTCAGCAGTCTGCCAATAGCTCTTGATGGAAAAGCCTTCATGGCCTTCATATGTTTTGGTGATCTGACGTACGACAGCATGTGTGCCTTTGTCTCCCAAACAGTAAGGGTATGTTGGTAGCCATTCCTGCTATTGTTCTCACAAAGCAATATACCATCAGCTTTTTGTGCAGCCCTAAATGCAGGAATAGTGAGAAGCCAAAACTTCATAGAGGCGTATAGGTTGTTAGTTTTAAGGCCGGTAACTGATATGTACATCGTCAATCTCTTCGCTTAACCCCAGTACCCGCAATAGCTATGTCTAAATTACCCTCCACCGAGCTTACAGAAAGCATTAGTTCTCGGTGACAACCGTCACTTCACCTTAAAAAATCTATAAATCAACAAGATAACCCCCACCAAAATCAATGCGTATGTAAGGCCTGAAAATGCCCATTTGATCATACAAAAAGCCGAAGCTAGGTCAGCAATGGATGAACTAATAGTTCCGTCAACTAAGTACTGTTGTGCTAAAAATCCTAAAGTATAGTTTTCGAGCCAGTCAAATAGTACTTGGACTAATGGTATTAGGTTTACACTGCCAGCCTTGCCAAAAAATGGTTTGAACAACACCGAGACCCAAATCGTATGCATCAAGCCATAAATAACTCCAAAAAGCACATCCCAAACCTGATTAAAATTAATATACGCATTAATCATGTCGTCAGTACGAGTATTAAAAAAAACAGTAATGTCTTCTTTATCGAAGCCAAAAGACATACCCAACGATTTTATATTGCCATCGGACAATTCAAACCCTGTAGCTTTGTGTGTCATCACTAAAACAAGATAACCAATAAAGATTGCAGTAAATAAAACTGCTACCTTAAGACTGGAATACTGATAAAAAAATAACGATATGCGTTTCATTCTACTGCCTCCAATTCCAATCTCGCTTTCCACATTACACTGCAAGGCTGACAGTCGATCTTAATCTGTCGCTTTGCCCTGTAAGCTGGATGTTTTTGGCAACCCTCTGCGAGTATCTTCCAGAGTTCAATCTTTCTGGCGTCAGTCATTGGTCAAGCTCAACAAGCATATTCAACCTCTCTTGTAGCCAACAGCCAAGTTGTAATCTGTCTCACAGGTATCCCCTGAGCAGCACTCAAAGATATTGGACTTACAACTTACACATTGCTCATGCCCATGCACAACAACCGTGTTCAGAGGTGACTGGCATCTAGGGCATCGTTGCTGATGTGCGTTGGCTGGGTTTAAGAGGTTATCCATTTTCAAAAGGTAACATACATGGCGAACAATCATAGACCACTTAATCAAACGACTTTGTGCCGAGAACGAGCATTAGCCCAAAACAAAACGTCATCATTTCGTGCGGTTTCAGTACACAGTCAGCTCAACCGCTGGATCATACCAAATCCACGATCTTCCGCCTCGTCTCGCTGTCAGAGCCGATATTTAACCAAACTTTCATCCATGGCACTTAAGATTGACATATCACGAATCTGCGATCTGTAATCCAAGACTTATAAAGTTCCTCATGCTATAACGATCAGGTTCGTTACTAGGGGAGTAGTTACAAAGAAACTAATGGTTTATTCATGGATTTAAAACTTAGAATGTTCCACGTTGCGAATGCTCCTATGGCCGACGGCTTTAGGAGAAAAGAGCTTTTATTGCTATCTGATGAGGACTTTGAGAATAAACACGGTTTCATTCAATGGGCGTTCCCAACAACTGAACCAAGCAAGCACTTATCAAACGCTCCAGTTTTGGATTTAGGGTCAGCAATTTGGTTGGCTAAAAACCATGAAGTTTCTGAATTTTTAGAGTCTATGACTGTTAGGTTTTTAGAATTCTTGAAATCCAATCCACATTGGAAATGCAAATATAATCACAACCACCTGCGTATCAGCAGAGCAATACAAAGCATCAGAATTTTGCATAGCTGGGAGCTGGCAAGTTGGTTCTATAATAAGGTTAAGGACCTCGCAGGTGATAGCCTTTCTCAGATGGAGAACTCAAACCGTTATTGGGCATATTACGCATCACCTATTCACGATCGAATTGCTGGAGCATTTGTTGGATTGGCTATTGGTGACGCACTTGGCGCACCAGTTGAGTTTGCACCAAGAGGGACCTTTGGCACTGTAACATCTTACAGAGCAGGTGGGCGCTTCAAGCTTCCTGCAGGTGCATGGACAGATGATACTGCAATGGCCATTTGTTTAGCGCAAAATATTATCGAAAATGATGGCCTCGCTATTGATGATCTACTGAATAAGTTTTGTGACTGGGCCGAGCATGGATCAAATACTAGCACAGGTGTTGCGGTTGGCATTGGACAGAATACTTTGCGTGTGCTCGGCGATTACCGTCGAAATGGATACCTAGAGGCCCTGCCCTTCGGCTCCAAGAACGACGGCAACGGCTCACTAATGCGCCTAGCACCCATTGCTTGCCATGCATACTCGGACGTTGAACTAGCCCATTCTTTAGCAAGTAATCAGTCTAAAGCCACGCACGCTTCGAGACCAGCAGAACAGAGCTGTCAACTTCTTGCCGAAATTTTATGCATGTTAATCAGTGGTCACGATATGAATTCTGCGATCAAAGCATCTACCCAAAGAGATTGGGGACAAGCAGTACGTTCAATCCTTAGTAGAAATCTAGCTAATGAGAGTTCAGAAGACGTTACTGCGAGTGGATATGTCATAGAAACTCTTCACGCCGCCCTTTGGTCTGTGACTAATTCAAAGGATTTCAAATCGGCGACCTTAAAAGCCGTAAATCTAGGAGACGATGCCGACACAGTTGGCGCTATTGCGGGACAAATTGCAGGTGCGTTGTATGGGTATTCATCAATCCCTAAAGATCTAAAAACTGGCTTGATCAATGAACGGGAGCTGTACGTAACTTCACAATTAATTGCGAGACCTTTAAAAACCTAACTGTTTACAGAGGCCACAGGTGAGGCTCAGGGTGTGATCCGGGATGGTGCTAAGTTTGGTCATAAGATTTGGATACATGGAATTGACGGGAGACAAACCGCTTTAAACATTAAACTGGATTTTGGTAAAATTCTTATTAGCATGAGATATACTTTTTAGATGGGAGAGATACGATGGCAAAGTATGCAGTATATACTAAATGGTTTTGGAAAGATGGTGTACCCGAGGACACTTTTGTCCAAGATTGGCTCCGAGGCCGTAAACCAAATATGATTGCTGAAGATACTATCTTATTCAGAGTTGACGATAATCATCATGGTTCGATTACCACTTATGCAAATGAAAGTGACTTCAAAAAAGAGCGTGAGTCCGTTCTAGAGGAACGCAAAAGAAATCAGGAAGAGGGTGCTCAACTTATTGATGAAAATGTTGGACCTGTCATGGGTCAAATGTCTGTTCTTTAACTCAGTGTGTGTTGGGGCGATTGACGGGGGATAAACCGCTTTAAGGTTCACGGTTGATTTTAATGCAACTTTAATTACCATGAAAAAATCTATTGGAAAGGGAAAAATAAATGTCAGTTAGAGCGATTATGATGGGTGCCTACAACTCAGAAGGAGCAAAGGGCATAATTGGTGGTTCGGACCGAATGGCCGCAGTCAAGGCGGTCGCTGAAGCAGCCGGTGGTTCTGTTAATCATGTAAGTTTCCTGCGTGGGAAGATGGATATTATTGTTGACTTCAACGTTCCTGACACAGCGTCAATGATGGGTATTATGGCAGCGGCTCACGCATCAGGTTCTTTTACAAGTCTGGAAATTCATGAGTGCATTGATAACGCACCAGTAGTTGCAGCGGCCCAACGTATCATGAAAGCGTACGTTCCAGCTAATGCTAAGTAGATAATAAATTTCTGTCTTTTGCGAAGAATTGGTGGGGGGATCACCCCCCCACCAGACCTTCATTAAAATATGCTTAAACGGCCTGATAGCATCTGTACTCCACGCTCATTCAGCGGAAGTGCGGAAGATTCTGCTGCGACCCCTAGTAATCCTTATAAAGCTTGATAGCTGATGGTGCTTTAGGCATCAAATTAGGTTCCAAAACGAAAATTTTAAACCACCTCCTAACCCATTGATAATGTTAAATGCCAAGTTTGATAAGACTTAAGGCGACCTTATGAAGCAAGCTCCAAAAAGATGTCATCAACCTCAGCTATAGGTTTGTGTTCCAAATGTATTTGTCGCAGTCCATTTAAAAAATTATCTATTAGGCCCTTATCATCCCCGAGATAGGCTTCGATCGGCTTAACAAATATTTGACTTGGATGATGGTGCGTATCGGCCCAATGCGCCAAATTAAATATGATTGGGATAAACTGTATGGCGGACTCCGTTAAGCAATAAAGCTTTTTTTGCGAATGGGTCTGATCTTTGGACACAGTTAATAAGCCAATATCCATCAGACGTTTTAACCGTTTGGCGAGGGTTGCTGACGAAATGCCTTCCAAGTTTTGCTTCAACAGCTGATTAAAAGTCTGGCGGCTGAGTATAGAAATGTCCCTGAGAATTATGAGCGACCACTTATCGCCAATCAAATCTGCAGCGAGACCAATCGGGCAGATATCTCTTTCAATGCTTCCTTGTATCACGCTGAACCTCTTTAATTACGATACTGGTTTAGCATCGTTAGTATATTTTTGTTAATGACGCAATTTAAGATGTTTAAGAGGCCTCATAAAATAAACAGACACAGGATTGGATACAAAATGAAAGTGCAACCAAAACATATGACTGCATATGTGGAATTGGAAATCACAGATTACAAAACATTTGAGCAGTTGGTTGAGGATTGGTCAGTTACTGAACAGGGTTGTTCCGGCACTTTAATGTTTGAGTGGTATATTTCAGATTGTAAAACCAAAGCCACACTTATTGAAACTTTTGCTGACGAAGAAGCACAGGCGGTTCATATGAAAAATATTGAGACGTATGGCGAAACTTTCATGACATGTACTAATCCACAAAATTTTACCTATTTGGGTGCGGTGACCGATGTCGTTAAAGAGCGGGTGGCTGCATTTGGGTTCACTTATCAAGTGATGCAAGGTGGATTCAGAAGGTTATCATAGGCAGCGATTTACTTTGTAATAAGTCAGGCACCCGACCTTAGAACCAGTTCTATATTGATGCCAGTCTAAAGAAAAGACTATTATTCCAAACTTTGGGAAGCGATTGTTTAAAAATAGTTTTAATTCTCAATTTGTTTGGAATGACTCCAAACACTGAGACTAAAGAGAAGGCTTCAAAATGGCATCATCGTTTTACATCGTTAATCATCACTTCAAACCAGGAATGGCGGCTGAGTGGTGGGGCAAAACTGGCGCTCTAATGAGCGACGAAGCAGCTTTTGCTGAAAATACTAAGTCGACTATGGAAAAGGGATTTTTTAATCATTCCTTCATGCCAATGGCTGCTGAAGGTCCTATCTACTGTGTCTGGGAAGCCAAAGAGGGTATTTCAGACTCTGAATTTCAAGATTTTATTGATGGGCCTGATGGGGTTAATTGGGGACTGGTTGCACTAAACAATAACGTCATGAAACTCGACTTGGCTTTAACTGGTGGACAGACACCATATGAAAGCAAGTTTTAGAACCTGTAATACTCATAGTTTAAGACGGGACTTGCTCACAGTGGCCCCGTCACATCCTTGAGAACTTGAGGGTTCAATTACAGCAATCATCAGAAGGAAATAAAATGAACATATGTATGCATGCAACCGTCAAAGCTGGCTTTGATGTTATAAAGGCCAAAATTGAAAAAGATATGGCCGGTAATATGGGTAAATTTTGTACTGATTATCGCCTAGCCGACCTTGGCAATGGTGAAATTATATTCATTGGCAATATTACAGACATGAAAGCCTTAGGCGCTATGATGAATAGCCCAGAAGAAGTTCAGTGGGACATTGATAATGGCGCTGAATACAAAGCTTATTTAATGAATGAAATGACAGGTTGAAAAACGAATTAGGAGATAATGCAAATGGTACGTATGTTAATGACAATAAATATTTCAAAGGGCTTTAAGGTTTGGTCCGAAATGGCGAAATCTCTTGAACCCGAGATGAATGAAGTTGGTGCTAAGATGATTTGGGCTGGCGTAAACCCAGATGAGTCTGCAGTTTTTGTGGTGATGGAAATGAAAGACCCTTCACAGATCAAAACTTTTGGAGAGCGACCTGATATTGCAAAGCGGCGTGAAGACGCTGGTGCGGACGTTTCCTCAACAACAATGATAAGCCCGATCGGTGATCACCTCGTCGGTTAATCTAAGCGTAATAACTTCAGCCAGGACAGTTGTGTGTCATCATGTCCTGGCGGGGCTTGGGTTGCCTATCTACTCGATCTAATACGTGTTGTTGCCTTTAGGCTTACACTTCTGACAACGGAACTTCTAGCGCACATCATGCGCTGTAGCGTAGCGGCCAATAAACTTTGGGTTAACCACTTTACTTACTTTTACCGCTATGGAATTTTTTATATATAAATCTAATATTTAGGGATTTTCAAGATGGCCTTCTTAGCGATGTGTATGCCAATTTTAATAAGAAAAATGGAAAAGTGGCAAGGAATGATGGATCATATTAAATCGACCCCTGATTTTGCTGCTTCACGAAAAGAAGCTGGCGTACATGAAAGAAGTTTCGTGCAAAATACACCTGCAGGAGATTTTCTAATCATCACATTAGAAGGTGAGGAACCCTCAGCAAGTTTGGCCAAAATTGCACAATCAATGTCCCAGAGTTTGCTGAATTTGCGCTCGATGTCCATGGTTTAGATGTGAGTTCACCACCACCTATGCCGACTTTGGTTCTCGATACCGAGGCTTAACAACTAAAAATCTTAGGCTAAATTTTGACCTACGAACTCTAGCATTTAATGTAGCGGCTCCGCAGCTTTTAAATAATGCTCATAGAGGCCGCAGGTGATGCTTAGGGCATGATCAGGAATGGTGTTAGCTTGCAATAGTGAATTGCTATTTCCCCTTAACTGTCCCGTGCCTCTGCTATCTCACTCAGCTCTACTCTACATGATTATACCAAATCCACGATCTTCCGCCTCGCCTCGCTGTCAGAGCCGATATTTAACCAAACTTTCATCCATGGCACTTAAGATTGACATATCACTAATCTGCGATCTGTGATCCAAGACTTATAAAGTTCCTCATGGTATAACGATCAGGTTCGTTACTAGGGGAGTAGTTACAAAAAAAACTAATGGTTTATTCATGGATTTAAAACTTAGAATGTTCCACGTTGCGAATGCTCCTATGGCCGACGGCTTCAGGAGAAAAGAGCTTTTATTGCTATCTGATGAGGACTTTGAGAATAAACTCGGTTTCATTCAATGGGCGTTCCCAACAACTGAACCAAGCAAGCACTTATCAAACGCTCCAGTTTTGGATTTAGGGTCAGCAATTTGGTTGGCTAAAAACCATGAAGTTTCTGAATTTTTAGAGTCTATGACTGTTAGGTTTTTAGAATTCTTGAAATCCAATCCACATTGGAAATGCAAATATAATCACAACCACCTGCGTATCAGCAGAGCAATACAAAGCATCAGAATTTTGCATAGCTGGGAGCTGGCAAGTTGGTTCTATAATAAGGTTAAGGAACTCGCAGGTATTAGGCTTTCTCAAATGGAGAACTCAAACCGTTATTGGGCATATTACGCATCTCCAATTCACGATCGAATTGCTGGAGCATTTGTTGGATTGGCAATTGGTGATGCACTTGGCGCACCAGTTGAGTTTTTACCAAGGGGGACCTTTGACACTGTCACATCTTACGGAGCAGGTGAGCACTTCAAGCTTCCTGCAGGTGCATGGACAGATGATACTGCAATGGCCATTTGTTTAGCGCAAAACATTATCGAAAATGATGGCCTCGCTATTGATGATCTACTGAATAAGTTTTGTGACTGGGCCGAGCATGGATCAAATACCAGCACAGGTGTTGCGGTTGGTATTGGACAGAATACTTTGCGTGTGCTCGGTGATTACCGCCGAAATGGATACCTAGAGGCTCTGCCCTTTGGCTCCAAGAACGACGGCAACGGCTCACTAATGCGCCTAGCACCCATTGCTTGCCATGCATACTCGGACGTTGAGCTAGCCCGTTCTTTAGCAAGTAATCAGTCTAAAGCCACGCACGCTTCGAGACCAGCAGAACAGAGCTGTCAACTTCTTGCCGAAATTTTATGCATGTTAATCAGTGGTCACGATATGAATTCTGCGATTAAAGCATCTACCCAAAGAGATTGGGGGCAAGCAGTACGTTCAATCCTTAGTAGAAATCTAGCTAATGAAAGTTCAGAAGACGTTACTGCGAGTGGTTATGTCATAGAAACTCTTCACGCCGCCCTTTGGTCTGTGACTAATTCAAAGGATTTTAAATCGGCGACCTTAAAAGCCGTAAATCTAGGAGACGATGCTAACACAGTTGGCGCTATTGCGGGACAAATTGCAGGTGCGATCTATGGGTATTCATCAATCCCTAAAGACCTAAAAACTGGCTTGATCAATGAACGGGAGCTTTACGTAACTTCACAATTAATTGCAAGATCTTCAAAAATCTAACTTTTAATCAATTGGTCGTAGGTTGACCCCTACCAACGGAGCCATTTATTCCTAATATATAGCTGATTGCACTGCCTAATTTAACTTTAGGAGTACCTTCATGGGATATATTTTGGATACATCATCACTGCCACCGCACACAATTCTACTTGGCAGGATATATTACTTTCAATTGTGAGTTCCGAAGCCACATCAGCAGACTTATGGGCCTTAGGTTCGGGCTAGGCTTTCTGGGTCTGTGGAAGAGGCAGCGGTTCTAGCTTCGCATCTTTCAAATTTGCTCAAACAATCATGGCTTAACCCCAGCACCATCAAGCGCCACACCTGAATTATCCAGCCAGTACGATCTGATACGTGTTGTTGCCTATATATTGGCCGATGGGGCAAAAGTATCTCTTGAATATGCAAAGCCCATGACTGAGCACTGACATTTTTCTTTTATAATAGGTTTGAAAAATGATATATCTTGACATGAACGTAGAATATTAATTTGGAATGATATCTATGGAATCAGAAAAGCAACTATTTACGAATGTTTCAATACGAACATTTGCAAGCGACGTTGACGCAGCTTTATTTGATAAGCGTTGAAACTCAGTTGGACCTACATATTTAAAGCGACTTGGAGAAAAGGGATTACTGTCGTACGAAACTGCTAAGATATGGAACAAAGAAACAAGTTTAATGAGCTTTGTGGTATCTAGATATGGTAGCGCAAAGGCTGTGAAAAACTGTCTACCAATCTGGGAAAAAATTGAAAAAACGCTTTTTCCAGACATTAATATCAAGATGACAGCATGTCGTGGCGTAACCATAGAATACTGGGAAGCTGAATAATCAATGATAGATTATCTGGCATTGTTGCTGCCTCTGGCCCTTAGCCTTATACTTCTGACAGCGAAATTTCTGGCGTACATCATGATCTGTAGCATCTTCTTCAACGACAAGAATAAGGTTAGCTACCTCTGCCATGGAGCGGTGCTTAAATAAGCCACAGGAGTTATTCCAAGATATGACTGAGATTTTTAAGGTATCAGATTGGGGGTTTTGCGAGAGCTAACTTTATGGCTTAACCCCAACTATTTCAATCGTGTTCACCACCCTTGCCGCGAAGATTAGCAGCGAACACATTTGGCCTGCGTCTGGCTGTTTCAAATGTCGCTACCGTAATTCCTACAGCCCCCAAAAATAAGAGGTGTCCAATTAAGCTGATACCCACAATGTACCAACTTCCAAAAATCATTCCAAAAACGATACACCACATCCACGCAAGTATTTGCATGATCATATGTCGGGTGGCTGTATTTTGAATATGTCTTAATGGGTTCTTGTTGTGATTCATAACAGAAGACCAGATATCATAAACATATTGCTTCATCACTGTGGCTTTCTTTTCTAATACTAAAGTTATATTCCCAAATACAATTACTTATATAAGTGGGAGTCTTTAGAAGTCAAACATGAACTAGGGCGAGTTATGCAAGAGCTAGCATCGTAATAGTTAGGGGCTAAAATAATAGTTCAATTATTTTATTTAATACAATAAATACAATATAATAATGTAAGTAATTTATTTTATGATTACCCTACGGTTGGCTTAACCCCAGCCTCGTCAAGCGCCACACCTGATTCACCGCGCCACCGAGCTGACTGTAGCGAGCCAGTACAATTTGATACGTGGTGTTTATAGTGCCTGAAATTAACTGGTTAAGACGCTCCAAAGTATAAGAATAAAAGCAATAGTAGGCCCATCCCGACCATAGCACGCCCAACTCCCGTCATAAGAATGAGTACGGCTAGTATTAATAATAAAATAGCAATTAGGGTTAGCATTATATCAAATTCTTTGGTTTCATCTTGCTGCCATCAAATCCAATATTTGGGTTACCCCTTTTTTGCCTGGCTTGTATAAGAGTTGTGAGGGTTGCCTCTATAGGCTCAAGAGGACATGGTTGTTCGTAGGCTAACTGGGAAAATCATGATCAGTGGCTGGCGTGATTGGGTTTCAATCAAAAGCATCATGGTTCGCAATGCGGACACCAATTTCATCAGCTTCTGCAACAGTAGAGGTCTGTACAAGCAAGAGGAACTGTTCTGATGGAGAAAGGAACAAAAGTATTACTATTTCTAGCTGCTGTATGGGTAGTAGGAGCCTGCATACACTTTGCCTACGGGGACGTGAAAATTGAACACGCCATGGAGATCGCCTCAGATACAGACAAGATGAACTGATTTAATCAGACTGACTCTACTGGCGCTAGTACCCTAGCTGTTTGCCGATGGTTCTTGGACGTCTCTGATGATGCTGATCTTGAGAAGCTGGAGAGTAAGGACCAATGCTTGGTCTGTGATGTGATTGGGGTTGACCTGTTAGGGTGCGCGAAAATCAGTCAGTCAGTCAGTCAGCGCCCTTGGTTGGCTTAACCCAAGCACCATCATGCGCAATGTCTATAACTGCGGCTAAAATGATAGTGATAATGTTTGGCGGCTATTTGGTTTCTAGACGGAAACATAATTTTAGTGTCGAGTGTAATAATTCCCTTACAAACGCAGCTTAAAACGCAGAAGTGGATTGGCGTCGAATCGGGGGAACTGACCCTCCCCCGCAGGTGGTTTGACGCTGGATGTCTTGGGAGTGTCTTTTGCTTTGGCTCTCGCTTAGCAAAAGACACTCCGCCGACACCTGTCCAGTCCCTCCAGACGATTTGATAGGTGTCGTTGAGCTTGGCTCCACACTTCTGACAGCGGAACTTCTGGCGCACATCATGGGTTGTGTTAGGCCAAAGCCTGTCAAGTTTGGCTCTCTAGCATCGCCTCCAACGAAAAGTATTAGGTTGGCTACCTCTGGCATGGAGTGATGCTTACAGAGGCCGCAGGTGATGCTCAGTTATAATCTGGGATGGTGCTGAGTTTGGTCATTCATCAGTAAGTTTTAAGAACTCTGCACGTTTACTATTCATCCACTGCTGCATCCCACTTGGATCGACCATCAAGGCTTTCATTGATTCTATTGCTGCTATGTGTGCAGCATCTTTTGCCTGAAACATTGCCATACTATGTTGCTTGCTTTTTTCCGCCATCTCTTCAAATATTTCTGCAAAAAACTCTGTTTCACAAGCACCACCTAATTGACTACAAGTCATGCGCTTCATCATAATTCCCTTCTCATGTTTTGGACCTAAGTGCTGACTGCATATAAAGAAGTGTAACATCAGCTGACAGTGCATCAAACTAAATCGGTTTAATTCCCTCTCCAGTCGAGTGATCTGGGATGGTGTTGAGTTTGGTCATATTGAAGCGCGTTTACCCTCAACCATCACGTGCTTCTCGTTCCCACTTTAGCAGTGCTTCATCCCAACTAGGTATAGCATCGCTTTCGTAGCTCAGCAGTCTGCCAATAGCTATTGATGGGAAGGCTCTGATAGCTTTCATATATTTTGGTGATCTGACGTACGACAGCATGTGTGCCTTTGTCTCCCAAACAGTAAGGGTATGTTGGTAGCCATTCCTGCTATTGTTCTCACAAAGCAATATACCACCAGCTTTTTGTGCAGCCCTAAATGCAGAAATAGTGAGAAGCCAAAACTTTAGAGAGGCATATAGGTTGTTTGCCTTAAGACCTGTAACTGATACGACATGTTAGCTAGCGTTCCCCATAAGTGAACATCCAGTCAGTGATTGAGGCTACGACCTATGCGCTGATAAATGTCACAATGACTAAGCTCCAATAACTTGGATCAATGCGGATGTTAATTTTATTAGAGCTTTCAGTCAGTAGATAAAGGCAAAGATAAGCTGCATAGCAGTATGCTAGGACTTTCAATAAACGTCTAAATGCTCCAAGCATCTCATATTCCCCTTTAGTATCAATTCCAAAATGCCACTAAGCAAACACATCCACAAACTAAATCCTTACCTTGGATTCATGGGCGCAAAACGGGCTAACCCTTCCTTACTTAAACCAATACAAGATTTTCATTAGTTTCCAGACCAAGGCGGCCAGTGGGATAGCGACTGGGAGAATAGGGTCACACGTGTTATTCCAAAAACTGAAGCTCCTTTTTCACCACTAGTAACGGCGCCCTTTATTCAGGTGCCTGTTTTGATGATGAATGGTAAGAAAGATGAAATGCCTCAAGTCATTCGTGAGGTGCAATTAAAGGTCTTCAACAGGTTGAAAAATAGAAAACAGCTCTATGAAATTGATGGCGGTCACTTTGGGGCGTTATATCCTCAGACACCACTCTTTTATGAGGTAATAGCTTTGCATAGCGCATTCATTAAATCAATTACGTGATTTAGCTATAACGCTAGAGATAACTTAGGCGAAGCCTATATACAGTAAGGTTTTTCATTAATGGCCGCACCCGCATTGGCATACCACCCACGATCATGTCGTTGATCCTAGAGACAAGATCAGAGCTACTATCCTTAGTAAGCAATGTTATTAAGTTACAGCTTAGTAATGCACTTAAATGAATGAATATTTTAAGTGTATTTACAAAATGAGTGAAATTACAGTTAGTATGTACCCATCAAAAAGCAAAAAGGAATACAAAATGATAGAAGCATTTGGTGGTTCTTTGAACCTTGGGCTATTCACTTTAACTTTATTAGGTGGAGCTTACTATAGTTACCGGTGTCTGTTCGCTAGCAAGAGTTTTGTAGATCAATATGGCTTTGGGGACGGCGCTATCTTTATGACTCGTTTCGCTGGAAGCTGTGTTGGGGCAAGTGTGATAGTTGGTATTGTAGTATTACTCGTGGGGCCGCAGGGCGCTTGGCCGATTATAGCATTTGGTTTTGTCCAGAGCGTCATTGCAACAATATTTGGCTACATGACTATCAATAGTGACTGGGCAAATACTGAAGGTGTATCCACAACCGCAGAAGGATACTTGGCACCACTTGGGTTTGCTATCGTTAACGGCATTCTTATGTTTAATATGTCTGACATCCTATACGGCTAATATGTCAGTTTAACAGATTTTGAGGATTGGCTTAAACCAAGTCGACCTCAAGATTATTGCAAGCCATCCAAGAGACAAGGTGGTAGTGTTGCCCCCAACAACCAGATGAGGTTAGCCACCTCTAGCATTCAGTAATGGTGAGATGTTTCATGGTATTAACTCAGTAACTTATTCATTATTTATGGGAGACGTTTGCCCTAGTAAATTAATCATCAAGACACCAACTACTATTAATAATAGCCCAACCATACCTGGTACATTTGGGATTTGATTAAACTTAATAATACCAACAACTGATGTCGCTATTATGCAGATGCCAGCAAAAGATGCGTAGGTTATTCCAACTGGCAATGATTTCATTACCTGCGACAAGCAAAACATACACAATATTATTGTGATCATACTTAGCAGCGAGGGTAATATTTTAGTGAACCCATTTGCACTGTTGGCAAAGGTATTAGATGCAGTTCCAAATCCAACGGCCAAGACCAAAATCAGATAAGGAAGTAAAGTTTTTACCATTATGTCCTCCTGAAGGTAGATAATACTAATACTAGTGAAGAGAGCGTCATCAGGAACGCTAGGATGATAGCCCTAAAGGGCATCACAGCGAAGCTGTTCATGGTGAAGAGTTTCATTCTACTGCCTCCAATTCCACTCTTGCTTTCCACATTACACTGCAAGGCTGACAGTTGGTCTTAACTTGTCGTTTGGCCCTATAAGCTGGATGCTTTTGACAAGCCTCTGCGAGTATATTCCAGAGTTCAATCTTTCTGGCGTCAGTCATTGGATTGCCCCAACACGCATCATTAACCTCTCTTATACCCAACAGCCAAGTTGTGATCTGTGTCACACGTATCTCTTGAGCAGCACTCAAAGATGTTTGACTTACAGGTTACACATTGCTCATGCCAATGCACAACAACCGTGTTCAGAGGTAACTGACATCTAGGGCATCGTTGCTGATGTGCGTTGGCTGGATCTAAGAGGCTATCCATATCTTGACGGTATCCTTAGGATCATACTCAAAGCAACAACCAACAAGAGACAACCGATATGGTTCAAAACGGACCTGTAGCCCCCCCCTGCAGGGGCCTCCTGAAGGAACACCAATCCTAAGGTTAGACTGAATAGAACAACCAGCCACATTCAACTCCTCTCTCAGTTAATTAAATAATACATAAGCATTTGTTTTACTTTATATTTACACATAAATCTGCTATAATAATTATATATGCTAGAGAGCATCTTCTTTGAGGCAACTGTGCCTTTCCCCCATAAAAAACATAGCCAACAGGTGACCATAATGTCCGCATTCAATGACTCGGAGTCCGTTCAGGAGTCCAATCGAAACTCAATCCAACACAAGGCCTTAGCTTAACGTTTAAATATCTCAGCTGTAAGCACTTTTGTTTTGCGGGTGATGTGGAGTAGGCGATATGGTAGACGGCCTGCCTGAGCACACTAGACTGATACTATTTGTTTGCCAAAATGTAGGCGAAGTTTAACACTGTGGCGAAGCTAACCCATGCCCAGTAAGGTATAAACAGATAGCTTGATGCTTTATCAATCCTAAAGGTCACTACGATATATGCTGTAATAGTCAGCCATAGCATCACTATAATTCCAAAAGCGCCCTTTAGGTCAAAGGCTCCAAAGAACACTGGCGTCCAAAGGGTGTTCAAACACATTTGCAAAGCCCATAACCCAAGTGTGATACTCCTTAAGTCACTGCTCTTGAGGTAGCTGATCCTATAGCCACTAGTGGCTATTAGTAGGTAGATAGTTGTCCAGACTGGACCAAACAGCCACGCAGGCGGTGCAATGCTTGGTGCAACCCACTTGTTAGCATTTAGATCACCAACAAACCAAATAGCACCACCAGCGGCAACGAGGGTACAGGCATAAAACAAAACCCAGATGATGATACGGCTTCTCATGAGATAATTCCTGCTGAGGTTCAGTGAGCATTAGAATTAATAAAACAGCTACTCAAGGTTGTTCAGAAACAGTACCACCAATATAAACATACCTCACCAGTGGAAAATGCTTCAGCAATTATGGCTTCAATTCATCTAGTTCGTTGGACAACTCGTTGACAGTGCCCTCTAGCTCTTCAATCTTAATGGCTAAAGTTTGGCCTTTTTTCTCTTGCCCGTAGATTAAAAGCCATGTGAATAAAAGCGCGGCTCCAACCGCCCAATGTTCAGTCCAAAAAGCTCGTGCAAATCCAAAACCAAATTCCATCAATTAACTCCAAACATTCGTTCAATTTTCAGGTGTTATCTTAAAATAAATCCCTGCAAGAGGCGAGTAATATAAAAGCTCAGATCAAGAGATAATTAAATTATTTACCCCGATGAAAACTGACTCAACCAGTGAAAATAATCCCCACGGAGAGGCCAAAGAGCTAAGCCCCTGATAATACTTCGCAACCCAGTAGGTCATATCACAGGCACTATCCCCTCCTCAGAACGACAATGATAGCATTGGGCTTGTTAACTATTGTTATTTAATAGCATGGGTGGATGTGGTCTGAAGTGGTCCTACAAAATCGGACAGTCTGTTAAGGTGTATTCCAACCTGATAAAGAAATACAGAAATGACGAAAGTTTTCAGACCAGTTTAAGGCCAAGGTTGCGCTTGAGGCGTTACGTGGTGGCCAAACGATCCAAGAGATTGCAGCAAAGCACAGGGTGCATTCAAATCAGGTGAGCACGTGGAAGAAGCAGGCCGTTGATGGTCTGTCTGGCGTGTTCTCTGGTGGAGCTAGCACGCAAGGCCCAAGCGAATCCGAGCTCAAGGATTTGCATGCCAAAATCAGGAGGTTGGTAGTAGAGAACGTTTTTTTAGCACAAGGGCTCAAGTTGTGAGCCCCAAGAAACGCCTGAAGATGATAAACAAGATGGCCAATATCAGCTTGTTACTTAAGTGCAAAATACTGGAGATCAGCCGGTCATCACTGTATTACACGCCCGTCGGGTTCAATGCTGAAACGCTGGAATTGATGCGCCAGATGGATAAATCTTTTACCCAACATCGATTTTTTGGCAGTCGTCAAATTGCGGCCTATTTGCCGAGAAAAGGGTATCATGCGGGTCGCCATCGCGTGCGTAGGTTGATCAAGGTAATGGGGCTTGAGGGGATCTATAAACGCCCCAACACCAGCAAAAAGCACTCCGAGAACCGGATTTATCTGTATTTACTCAGAAACATGCAGATCACACGCCCAAACCAAGTATGGTGCGCTGATATCAGCTATATTCCAGTGAAACGTGGCTTTCTGTATCTGGTAGCGATTATGGATTGGGCAACGCGCAAGGTTCTATCGTGGCGATTATCAAACACGATGGATGCGAGCTTCTGCAAGGAAGCACTGGATGTGGCCATCACCAAATATGGCCCACCCGAAATCATGAATACGGACTAAGGTTCCCAGTTCACCGGATCGGCATGGATTACACCGCTGACCGAGGTAGGTGTGAAAATATCCATGGACGGGCGCGGGCGTTATTTGGACAACATCTTCATCGAACGCCTCTGGCGGTCCTTGAAGCAGGAGGCTATGTATTTGTACGAGTTAACTGATGGTTTTGTGGCAGAACGCGTCATTCGCGAGTGGATCAAATTCTACAACATCGACCGCCCCCACGCGGCTCTTGATAAACGAACGCCGGACGAGGCATACTTTGACAGCAAAGAGATGATGAAAGCGGCATGATAACCAAACCCGATACACCTTAACTTAGCCGTAAACCTGTTCGAAAAAGGAGGAGCACTTCAGCCCCTTAAGTTCCTTATCAGATGGTGGTAGCTCTTTAGAGATACCATCAGCTACAGTGACACTGAGAGGAACCAATAACTCTACCCCACTAAGCTGTTTACAATAGTCGTGTATCACTTGTCTGAACGTATTAGCTGCTACTGTAGCATCACTTACTTAAACCATCAGGCAATCATGTACTGGATAAGCAGGAATACTTAATTCAACTAGCTAAACAGAGTAAACACAAATGCGTAGTGTATGTTCTGTTCAGCTAATCTTATACGCAAGTTATTTTCATTGACGTCCAATTCGGAATTTAACAAACTCTTGGTGACCTAGCCTGAGATAAAGCTCAGAAGTTGTAACCAAATTTTACACCAACTGCAGTTACAGTGTTGCCAGCGTAATTAGCTGTCAGACCAGTGGAATGTGTTACATCTACATCGCCTAATTTTGTATAACTGATGCCACCAGATATAGTTATCGATCCAATTTTATGCTTCACTCCAGCAGACAAAGTTTGCGAGCCGTTGGACATCGTAAATGGGCTTGTTGATGCGCCACCTGGATTAGTCCCCTTTTCCCATGCATAGGTTAGGCTTGCTGAGGTTGCTTTATTCAGCCTACGGCCAAGGCCCAAACTGTAGCTGGTGGTATTAGAAAAGTCACTGGCTTGATTCAGTGGAGGAGCCAAAGATACGTTGAGTCCGATATCGCTGCCAGTCCAGTTAACCTTGTGAGCGGACGCCATTAGAAGCGTGTTCTCCGCAATACCCGTTTGAAAATTTATGCTTGTTGCTTCTGGAATTACAAGTGTACCTGTGACCGGTAGAGTACTGCCCGAATAGATTACATTACCGGTTAGCCCAATTGTAATCTTTTCTGATCTTAAGACTTCAAATTTCAAAGCAATATCGGGGCGCTCATACGCAAGGCCGTAAACCATACCAGATTTATCGATTGCGCCAATGCTATAATCAGCAGGAGCCACTGTATTAAGAGTTGAGGCTTTGAGTTTAGCTCGGCGAACACCACCAATGATCGAGTACTTATCGTTGAATGAATACCGAGCCATAAGCGCTTGGGTATTAAGTTTTACATCAGCGCTTGGAACAACACTAACGCCTGTGGCATTCTGACCATCTATTTGGATAGCCCCTGATCCAAAAGAAGTTAGGCCAATATCAAAATTTCCAATTTGGAATTTTCCTGACACACTCATGCGATTTTGATTTTTGGCCATACCATGTTTGGCAAAGGTCGTGCTAGTGGCGTTGACTGAGTAATCCAAGCTGCCATACTTAGCCTCTAAGTAGCTTCCATCCTGGTAAAGAAACTCTGTATCTAGTCTACCAGTTTCCCAGCCACCTGCATATGCGACGGTTGTAGAGAGAGCTAATGTTCCGAGTGTGGTGTAATATTTCAGCATAGTTGCAGAATCTCCCGATCGATTTTTATATTTTCCTTAGAGTAAGCATATTATGCTTTGATATAAAATCATCCTTTTTTTAATAATTACACTTTAAATAGACCCTCGATCCAAAAATGGCTTCTTGGAAGGAACATTATCCCTCCTAAGCCACTCGGACCACTATAAATTTAATGTAACAGTGACGCAGCCCTATCGTAAACCCAAGCCCATAGCTGTTTCCCTGACGGCTACGATCATCAGCAGGGCAGCAAATCCCAAACAGCAACAAAGATACGTCACATTGGACGATACCAAGTTTACAGCAAGGTATGCTGACTAAAAGCACTAGGGGAGTGCGCTTGTGCTTGCTTCTCAGTTTTGCTCAGCCCTGTGCTGATTGCATAATGGGAATACCAAATTGTCTGATGCAGTAATTCTTGGACTTGGTAGAGGCAGCGGTGAAATCAAGGAGATCAATATGCTTAAGAAAATCTACAGAGCGATGGTATTGGCACAAGCGTCTACCGCAGCAAACCGTACAGCAGCTTACCTTACAGATCACCAGTTGCAGGACTGGGGATATACTCGTGGTTCCTTCGCAGCAGTCATGGTGGCAAAATTTAAAGCTGATTTTGACACAGCAGATCAAGCAAACGCTGCCTACCAACCAGTAACCTTTAGTGAGTTTCCAGCTTAAGTAGCTATGGGTTCGACCCAAGGGCAGCATACAGAAAAACCCTGCCGTATTTCAGGCAGGGCTAGTTTGCTTTTGGGGAAAAATATTAAACGTCATATTTATATTAACGACCAAATTTAAAATTGTTTAATACAGTATCTACTTAGGCCAATACATACCACCTCTCCCACTAGTGGAAATTAAACCCACAGAGAGACACTAAGGGCTAAGCCCCTGATAATGTTCCGTAAGCTCGTAGGTAACATCACAGGCTCCATCTCCATGTCAGAACAACAATGATCGCATTGGGGTTATTAACTATTTTTATTCAATGGGGTGGGTGGCTACTGTGGTGGTAAGTTACCTAAAATGATCAAACCAAGAGAGACGCTATGGAAGACGACCTGCCTAAGATAGACCGATGGCACTCTGAACCCTTGGATGTCCACACATGGTCAGATCATCCTGAGATAAAGGCGCTGTGTAATGACCTTTACGATGCTGCTGGCCTCACCTCTTTAGAATCGAAGGGCAATCGCAAGCCCAAACGAACAGTCAAGTAGAGCCTGAGAGTTCTTATCCTCGATCTCTATGTAAAATGGTTGAAAGATCCTGCTCTCAGCATTGGGTTCTGCAAGGGCAATAAGGATTACAAGGTTGGTAGTCGTTATAATGGCCTATTTACCCCTCGCAAGATTGTAGAAGTAGAAGCCCTACTTCTTGAAGCTGGATATGTTGAAGAACTCCCTCATTTCAAACCCAAGAGTGGGCAAGGTCGTAGCTATACCACTCGCATTAGACACTCCCAAAGCCTAAGAGATTTATTCAACAAGCTAACTATAGATCTGCGTGACATTGACACCCATGCGAATGCATAGTGCACAATTCTTCACGACAAATATTTAGGCGACAACGAAACCAACAAGAAGGTCGAGTATAAGGATGATGACCTAGAAGATGATGCGCTCGGCTTGATCAATACGCTGAAAGATCAAGTAAAGGCATATAACAAGCTACTCAAGCGTTCCTTCATAGGCATACCAAGCTACGAAGCATCAATATTTAGCAGAATAATAACTAAAGGCCCCTATGCTGGCCGTAAGCAAGTCATTTTGTTGGGGCCCGACAACAAGTTCGTGACCCGTGTGTTTAATGGTGGACTAGCAGGTAATTGGGAGCGTGGGGGTCGTTTCTACCGAGGTTGGTGGCAGCAGACCGACAAAGAGGACCGTTGTAAGATTTACATCAACGATAAGCCCACGCTGGAAGTAGACTTTAAAGCGTTCCACCCAAACCTGCTATCTAATGAGTTAGGCGTTAAGCTGCCAAATGATCCATATGATCTTGGGGAACTTCTACTTCCTGACGTGTTGACTTCAATGGAAGCCCAAAGGGAATACGTAAAGTTATTAGTCCTGATGGCGATCAATGCTGATAACGACAAGAAAGTATACCAAGCCTTCCGCAATAATGACCGTAAAGACAAATTAGAGCAGAGCCTAACGGACAGACAGCTAGCTGTTCTACTCAATAAGTTTATAGAGAAGCATCCCCAATTTGATGGTGTCCCCAATACAGGCCAAGCCCTTAGGTTGATGAATATCGACAGCAAGATAGCCAACTTGATTATTGATCACTTCACGCAGCAAGGTATCCCCATACTGTGCATCCATGATAGCTTTATTATCCAGCACGACAAAGAACCCAAGCTTAGGCGCATCCTAGATCAAGCCACCCACCAGATAACGTCATCAAGGATCAGTCACGATATTAAGAATGATCAGAATAGCCATAATGTAACCGTATCGGGTAATATTAAGAACTATCAGCAACCAGTATCTGTAGAGTTCCATACACCCATAAGAATTAAACCGACTAAGCAGTACGAACTCAGAAAGGATAAGTTCCATAAGTGGCTAGAAATACAACCAGCACTCAATGACGACCAATCTAGTTAATACCCTACAACATAAATAATTATTGTGATTGGCTACAAGCCAGTTGCGGCGCCGCAAATCGTCCCGATAGGTAGTTTATAACTCTCGCTTATCTCTAAAGTAAGGATAAGGGTTAACCGAATACCACCCCTCTCCCATTACTAGGACAAATAGAGATTAGGTATGTTGGGTGGCAATATTAAGGCATGGAAGGAGCAACTCGGGTAGATGTTCGAGGTGGTAAACAATGAGGCTACAAAATGATTAAACTTGTAAAAAATACAAGAAACTCTTAATAATTATTTGTTTGATTGTAATGGCTGCGTTAGGCGGTTTAGTCGCAATAATGATGCCCAAGTATCTGGAAGCTAAGCAAATTGAACGTGACGATATTAGCAAATGTAAATCATACCGTGCCTTGGAGAATATTGCCGCAGCTATGTATAGAAACGACCCAGACGGAAGTGAATGGCTGTCTAAAGCAAAAGAGGCGGAGATTAGTTGTAATCAACATAAATGCTCTCGGATAATTGTGAAATGACGGATAATAACGAAGTTTAGAACCTGAGTAAGTTATTAGGACAAGTAGAGATTAGGGAATATAGAATGGCGGAAGCTACAAACGACCTAAAATATATTCCATTTGAGTCCTTTAAGATTGGACAGAAACAAAACTTTGGTGCATATGAAGTCACCGAAAAAGAAATTATAGAGTTTGCAAGCAAGTACGATGCTCAGTTTTTTCATCTAGACCATGAGGCCGCCAAAGAATCTCTGTTCGGTGGACTATGTGCAAGTGGGTGGCATACGTGTGCCATGACGATGTCAATGATGGTCGAAAATATGGATTTACATGGCAGGTCTCTTGGTTCACCCGGAATAGATAGTCTTAGGTGGCTTCGTCCAGTCTACCCCGGAGATGTGCTGTCAGTGCAGATGGAGGTTCTGGACACGGTTCCTTCAAAGAGCCGTCCAAACATAGGCGTAGTGACTAACAAGGTCTCGGTAAGCAACGACAAAGGTGTTATAGTCATGGAGTTTATAAGCAAAGGTATATTTAAGCGACGCGCCGCTGGATTGAAGCTGGAAAGCTAATATGAAACTAGAGTTCCATCATATCAACTTCGTTTCTGAGGACGTCGATCGTCTGCACCAATTCTACACAGACACCCTTGGGCTTACAGACATTCCAATCACTGCTTTTCCAAGACCAAAGGAGACACAAGGCACCGGCTATAGCGGCAAGATTAGGTTTGCAACAGATGGGCAGATGCAAATGCACTTGGCAGAGAAGAACCTAGAAGTTGGCTTTAAGCATGGTGAAGCTATTAACCCAGTCGAGCGAGGGCATATTGCGTTTAGGACTGACGACATAGAAGCCTTGAAGCAAATGCTGGATAGTAAGAACATTCCTTACTCGGACTACGGAACTGCATTTGCAAAAGAGTGGCATCAGGTGTTCTTTCACGATCCAGAAGGAAACATCATAGAGGTACACCAACAAGTTTTTTAATCTTCTATGGCTTTGCTAAACAGTAACTTTACTGGAGCTACGACTATGAGTTCACCACTTAAACAAATAGTAACTGAATATTTTATCTTTGATGATACATAAGACCTTGAATTAATATTGCAACTAATGACGCCAGATTGCGTGTTAACCGTTGAAACACACGGAGTGAAACTGAGCAGGCGTGAAAAAATAAGTGTTATGTTTAGGAGGCTATGGGATAATCACCAGTGGGTTAAACATGAACAGTTTAACTGGGTTGAGGGAGCGTCAGATGATAACATAGCAGTACGCTTTAGGGTTACTAACAAACTCAACAACGGCGAGATAGTTAATAAATCAAACTATAATTTATTTACCATCAGGGAGGGCTTATTCTCTGAGATACGTGTTTACATGGCTGGGGAAAACACACTTTACACGCATGATTAGCCTCAAAGGCTTGGCTTAGCGCAGACAGTCACAGGCTTCAATGGTGGTATCAACGAAGAAGTATCGGCTGGTCAGACAATCTTCCATGCACACATAGATTTGATCCCACGTAGGGAGGGTGATGTTGTTGACCCCAGAAGTGGCGTTAGGGGAGTTATCCCGAGTAAGCAAGGGTATTAGGCTGTAGCATCTAAGCCAAACCAACACATGATTTTGCAGTTTCATCCCATGTTGTCCCCGGCAAACAAAACGCACTCGGGTCAGTACCTCTGTCAGGACATGAGGGTGCTTCTTGAGCCATCCCAACAGTAGCAATGAATATTAGCGAGATGGTTGTGATTAGTTTGATCATACTCAAATTATTCATGTTTTGTATCAAACTGTAAAGCATTTGTGGTACCAACATTATCATAACCATCCACCATTATGTCGTTGACGCAATAGAGTGCGACAGGGGGGAGAATTTCAAGCAAGCATTATACTATAGTATCTGTACGCTAAGCTTAGTTTTGAAAACTAAACTCGCTGCTTCTCAAACATAATAGTAACCTCGCCTAGAGGCACTCCAAGCTTTGACATATATGCTTTGTTCAACATACGTTCATCAGACAACAGCCACATATAATCGTCAAATGTCACACGGATTTCACCATCTGGTATGGGCAAGTCGATAGTGTAGTTCCAATAGAACATATCTCCAGACTCTTCCCCACGAGCAGTCCCGACAACACCGTCAGCAGCACCGAGCCATTCATTACTTCCTACCTTATTGAGCGCCCAAATACGCTGCTCAGTGGTTCCGTCAGTATACGAGAAATCTTCAACCAGCGTCAGTGTTTTGCCAGTCATTTCAGCATTAATATCAACTGTAAAGCGTCTGCTTACATTGCCAAGAACGTCTTGGAACTGTCCATAAGCAGTGATATCTCCATCAAAGAACTCTTCCAAATTCAGTTCTTTGTCAGATAGCTTTGGGTCGTTCAGGGACGGAGAGATGCTGCAACCAACCAATGACAAAACCGTGAATAGATATGCTATTAGTTTCATCGTAAACCTTCTGATCTTTATATAACTCTGTGCTATTTATTT